>OFMS01000049.1_pt1 | contig 97949 bp, 108 predicted proteins | sample 1541871 | NCBI WGS metagenome assembly OFMS01 (sample SAMN04209251, study PRJEB22552) | human gut metagenome | biome: gut; material: feces | host: Homo sapiens | place: USA: Oklahoma
TGCACGATGTGCATCCCCGCCATAAACTCGCGATACGTATACGATTATTCCGCAGCAGAAGCCTCTTCAGCTGTTGCCTCGGCGTTTTCAGCCTCAGCAGCAGCAGCCTCCTCAGCCTTCTTGGCAGCCTCAGCAGCAGCGATTTCTGCTTTCTTCTTTGCCACCAACTCAGCCTTTGCCGCGTTCTTTGCTTTCTCTTCCTCCAAGCGTTTGCTGTCAGCTTGCTTCTTGTCGTTTGACAATTGCTCCTTCTTAGCGTTCAATTGTGCTTCCTTATTCTTCTTCCACTCCTCGAAACGACGATTTGCTTCTTCTTCAGTGAAAGCACCCTTCTTGACGCCACCGAGCAAGTGCTTCTTCAAAAGCACGCCCTCGTTAGAGAGAAGGCGACGAACTGTATCTGTAGGTTGTGCACCTACGCTAACCCAATACAAAGCTCTTTCGAAATTCAAACTTATTGTAGCAGGATTAGTGTTCGGATTATAAGAACCTATCCTTTCAATAAATTTACCATCTCGTGGTGCCCTGCTATCAGCGATAACAATAGGATAGAACGCATAGCGCTTGCGGCCGTGACGTTGTAATCTAATTTTTGTTGCCATTTAAGTTTTGTTTAAATAAAAAGTGTATTAAGTTTATCGGGCGCAAAGGTACTCACTTTTGCGCACTTATGCAATTTTTTCTGATTTTTTTTGATATTGCCGTCAAACGTGCTATCTTTGTAGTTATGGAAGAAGACATAAAGACAGCCGTCGAGGTCATGCGCAAAGGCGGCGTAATACTTTACCCGACCGACACCATCTGGGGCATTGGATGCGATGCCACCAACGCAGAGGCCGTGGACAAAGTGTACAAAATCAAGAAGCGCGCCAGCAACAAGGCTATGCTTGTGCTTGTCGGCAAAATGGAAGATGTGGAGAATTATGTGGAGACAGTTCCCGAGATGGCTTACCAGCTCAACGAGCTGAGCGAGAAACCCATCACGATAATATACGACAATGCCTTGAACCTTGCGCAGGAACTTCTTGGCGACAACTCCAGCGTAGGCATACGGGTGTCGCGCGAGGTGTTTACACAGCGATTGTGCAAGATGCTCCGCAAGCCAATCGTTTCTACTTCCGCCAATATCGCCGGCGAGCCTTCGCCAGCATTCTTCGACGAGATTTCCGACGAAATAAAGTCGGCTGTAGACTACATCGTGAAATACCGGCAAGACGACAAGACCCCGCATGCCCCATCAAGCGTGGTGATGCTGTCAGCCGACAATACAATTAAGATTTTGCGCCCGTGAAAAGTGAGCAAAGATTCAGATTAAGATATATAATTTACGATTACCTTGCCGTCAACATATCATGGCTGGTTTTCACCTTTGTCAGATACTGCCTGACAAAGGACTTTGGAGCCATGCGCGAAATCGACGCGTTCACAACCTATCTGTCGTTTCACGACATCGTGCTTGGGCAAATATTATTTCCTTTTCTCATTGTTTTCATTTGTCTCCTGTCGGGTTTTTACAACAAGCCTTTTTCAAAGCCCCAGATGCAGGTGTTTCTCAACACTGTCGTCTCGTCGTTCTTCGCGTCAATGGTTGTATACTTCGCGATTCTAATCAACGACAACCTCCCAGAGCGCAACATCAACTATGAGCTGATATGCTCTCTATGGCTCATCATAGGAACCGCCTTATACATTCCGAGAAAAGTCATAGCCAACAACATACTACGCCACATCAAGAACGGCGACATCAGATTCAACACTCTCGTCATCGGCGACAAGCCGACAGTCGCACAAGTGCTGGAAACCATCACAAAATCAAGAGATGAAAGCGGCGCTCACGTTGTCGGGACTCTCGCTTTCGACGACAATATGGCCGATTTGGACAAGACGTGCAAGACGCTTGACGTGCAAAGCATCATAATCGCCCCGTCCAACCGCACAAACTCCGAGACCCTGCACTTGATAAACAACCTTTTCCACCTCGCCATCCCCATAAAGATTGCGCCGGAAACCTACGACATCATCACGTCCAACATCCGTCACGCCAACATTATAGGCGAGCCGTTTGTAAACATTGCCCAAAGCAATATGCCCGAATGGCAAAAGAATGTGAAACGGATGTTCGACATCTGCATCTCAGCGACCGCCCTTGTAGTCCTTGCTCCGGTTTTTGCCGCCATAGCATTCGCAATAAAGAAAGACTCGAAAGGCAGCATCATATATTCACAGGAAAGGATCGGCAAAAACGGCAAGCCTTTCCACATATACAAATTCCGCACAATGGTCACAAACGCAGAAAGCGGAGGAGTGCCGATGCTGTCGAACGAAGAAGACAAGCGCATCACGAAAATTGGGCACACGCTGCGCAAGTACCGCCTTGACGAGACACCGCAGTTCTGGAATGTGCTGAAGGGCGACATGTCGCTCGTCGGGCCAAGACCAGAGCGGAAATTTTTTGCAGAGCAGATAATCGAACGCGCACCATACTACACACTCACCTATCAGATTCGCCCCGGCATAACATCGTGGGGCATGGTGAAATATGGATATGCAAAGAATGTCGACGAGATGATAGAACGGTCAAAATACGACCTCATCTATCTCGACAACATGTCGCTGTTTGTCGATTTTAAAATTATTTTATACACCGTCAGAACCGTACTGACAGGAAAAGGAATGTAGATATGCTGAACACGATGCAATTAAAAGACAACGCAAATGCAGTATTGATGAGAGTGCTGCAATGGCGGGAGGACCACATCAACGAGAAGACCTTTCTTCTCATTCTCGCATTCTTCATCGGCATCTTATCCGGATTCGCCGCCCTGCTGCTGAAATTCCTCATCGCCACCATCTCGTCGCTGCTGACAAATCATTTCAACGTCGACGGAGCCAACTACTTCTATCTTGTCTATCCCGTCCTGGGCATTCTGATTGTCGGGCTATATGTCAGATACATCGTCAAAGACAACATCTCCCACGGTGTGACAAGAGTGCTTTACGCAATTTCACAGAACAAAAGCCGGCTGAAGCTGCACAACACATACTCATCGGTCGTGGCCAGCTCCATCACCATCGGCTTCGGCGGTTCGGTAGGAGCCGAGGGTCCGATTGTCAATACCGGAGCCGCAATCGGGTCGAATCTCGGCAGTCTTTTCCGCCTGTCACCGCAAATTCTGATGATGCTTGTGGGCAGCGGCGCGGCAGCCGGTGTGGCAGGCATCTTCAAAGCGCCTATCGCCGGAATGCTTTTTGCCGTAGAGGTGCTGATGATCGACCTCACCACAGTGTCGGTCATGCCGCTTCTTGTGTCGTCAATCACGGCAGCCACCGTCTCATACATATTCACCGGCTATAGCCCAGAATTCAGCTTCGACCAAAGCGAGGCTTTCCTTACAAACAACATCCCGTATGTAATAATCCTCGGCATTGTCTGCGGATTCACGTCGCTTTACTTCACAAAGGTAATCGGCGCAGTTGAGAATGTGTTTACGAAGCTGCGCAATCCATGGTATAAGTTTGCTATCGGATCAGTAATCCTCAGCGGTCTGATATTCTGCTTTCCTCCGCTCTACGGAGAAGGCTACGAAGCCATCACCGAATTGCTTAAAGGCGACCCTTCGACATTGCTTGACGGCAGTGTGTTCTACAGCCTAAGGAACAATGTTTGGTTCGTAATTTTGTTTCTGTTTCTGATTATTCTCACCAAAGTGTTTGCCACAAGCGCCACAAACGGCGGAGGCGGCGTCGGCGGAACATTCGCGCCATCATTGTATGTGGGCTGCATGACAGGCTTCCTTTTCGCCTATCTCGCAAACACTCTCGGGTTCTTTCCTGGGGCGGAATTGTCGTGCAAGAACTTTGCTCTGATGGGAATGGCAGGAGTGATGGCGGGCGTAATGCATGCCCCGTTGATGGGCATATTCCTCACCGCCGAGATGACCGGCGGCTACCAGCTGTTTCTTCCGTTGCTGATGGTGTCGACAATATCATACTGCACTATACGCATATTCTTGAAATACAGCATCTATACAATGCGTCTGGCAAAGCGCGGCGAATTGCTCACACACCATAAGGACAAAGCCGTGCTGACGCTTCTGAAAATGGACAGCGTCATTGAAAAAGACTTCATCGAGGTACACCCCGAGATGTCGTTGAGGGAGATGGTGCATAAAATTTCCCAGTCAGACAGAAACTTGTTTCCTGTCACCGACCACAACGGCAACCTGCTCGGCATCGTCCTTCTGAACGACATCCGCAACATCATGTTCCGCCCCGAGTTATACGACCGTATGTTTGTGCGCAAATTTATGTGTATGCCTCCTGCAAAAATTGAAATCGGCGACAACATGGAGAATGTGATGAAAACATTCGACAGGACAAACGCTTGGAACCTGCCTGTCGTAGAAAACGGCAAATACATTGGATTTGTGTCCAAATCAAAAATATTCAACTCATACCGTCGGGTGCTGCGCCACTTCTCCGACGACTAAACATTTTTACACATAATGGACAAAAAGGATTTAAAAATAGTTTTTTTCGGCACTCCCGAATTTGCAGTAGCAAGTCTGGACAAGCTTGTAGAAGGCGGCTACAACGTGGCTGCCGTTGTCACTATGCCCGACAAGCAAGCCGGCAGAGGCCACCACATGATTCAGTCGGACGTAAAGAAATACGCCCTTGAGAAGAGACTGCGCATTCTCCAACCGGAGAGACTGAAAGACGAGACGTTTGTCAGCCAACTGAAAGAAATAAATGCCGACCTATTTATCGTCATTGCATTCAGAATGCTTCCAGAAGTGGTTTGGGGAATGCCCCGTCTCGGCACATTCAATCTCCACGCCTCGCTACTTCCAAAATACCGTGGCGCAGCTCCTATCAACTGGGCTGTGATCAACGGCGAGAAGGAAACCGGAGTGACAACATTCTTCCTCAAGCACGAAATCGACACCGGCGACATTATCCAGCAGAAAAAAATAGACATATCCGTCACTGACAACGTAGGCGCCATTCACGACCGACTTATGGAGCTTGGCGCAGGGATGGTCATCGAGACAGTCGACGACATCATCAACGACTCCGTAACCACAATTCCACAGGACGCTTTGATTGACGGCGGGGCAGACACATTGCCGGCTCCGAAAATCTTCAAGGACACATGCCACATCGACTGGAACAAAGGGGCTGAGTCAATCTACAACCTGATTCGAGGCTTGTCGCCCTACCCTGCCGCATGGAGCAGTTTCGAGAAAGACGGCAAAGAATATTCCGTGAAAATTTTCTCCACCTCACTTCCCATGAAATGCAGCGACACCAAGCCGGGCAAAGTGAGCGTCGAGAAGAACCGGATTTTTGTTGACTGCGCCGACGGCAAATTAGAGATTCTCTCTTTACAGCAGTCCGGGAAAAAGAGGATGGACTCAGACGCCTTCACAAGAGGCTTCGACTTGTCGGAAATATATTTCAAATAATGATTTACAAGGGGGTTGCACATTTGCAGCCCCTTTTTATTCCGGCAACATATCTGACGGCAAGGTTTTACTGGTTTTCGCCCCAAGCTTCTTCAGATTCTCCACCTTCGACACGATGCAGCCTCTGCCGGTATGCAATTTAGACATAGCGCTGGCATAAGCCTCGCTTGCCTTGCCAAGGCTTTGCTCCACAGTCTGCATATCGTTCACGAAACCCACGAACTTGTCATACAGCTTGCCTCCTTCTTCGGCTATTTTCAAAGCATTTTTTGTCTGCTTGTCGCGCGTCCATAACTGAGCAATCAACCGCAATGTCGAGATCACATGCGCCGGACTGATTATCACCACCCTCTTCTCATACGCCTCCATCCAAAGGTTATTGTCCAATGTCATCGCCGCCATGTAGGCATGTTCATTGGGAATGAACATCAACACATAATCAATCCTGTCGTCATTGCCCACCCCAACAAAGTCCTGATACCTTTTAGTTTCCAACTCCTTCAAGTGGCTGCGCACAGACAACAGATGCGCCTTTCCGAAACGCTGTCGGTCGTCCTCGTTGTCGGCATTGATATAATTAACGTATGCCGTCAACGACACCTTTGAATCTATCACAATGCATTTCTTGTCGGGCAATGCCACCACAACGTCAGGGCGCAGTCTGCCGTTATCGTCGTTCTTTATCTGCGTTCCATCGTCGTTTTTAGTGCGCTGCACAAAATAATTCTCACCTTCCACAAGCCCTGATTTGACAAGAATGGTCTCAAGAACCATTTCACCCCAATCTCCCTGCACCTTCGTGTTGCCCGACAGAGCCTCCGTCAAATCGCGCGCCTCCTTGCCTATCGACATATTCAGCTCCATCAGTCTTTTCATCTGCTCACCAAGCAGCGTGCGCTCCTTCGAGGAGTTCATATACGTGTCGTCAACCCTGCGTTTGAAATCTTTGATGTCCTCCTTCAGCGGATTCAGAATCTCGCTCAAACGAGTTTCATTCGCCTCCTTGAATTTTTCCGACTGCGAGGAAAAGATATCTGCGGCAAGCGACTTGAATTGAGCCTTCGTCTCTTCTCTGACCGAATTGTTGAATGCCTCTACATTGCCAATTTTTTCTTTCAATCGCGCATTTTCAATCCTCGCCTCCTCCAACTCATTACGCAGCGCCATGACCGCTTTGTCCTTAATTGCCACAAGCGCCACAAGCACAATGCACACAACCGCTGTCACGCATAAAAATACCAGTTCCATCTTTCTGTTTTATTTTGACTTTACACTCAATATCCGACCATAATTTTGCAGGTTGACGAATATTGACTAACTTAGATGCAAAATTAAGACACAAATGACAAAATTCAAAATAGGCGACGAGTGGTGGACCACTCCGACAGAAAGTGAAAACGGCAACCGCATAATCGTCACCGGACGCCGTGGTGTGGAAAATGCCATTGCATCAGGCAAATTCAACGACCGTATAGAAATAACATGGAAATATGATTCCGATAAAAACGGGATGCCCGACTTTAAGACGTCGTCGCTGATGGAGGCTGTCACCGATGCGCTGAACGCCGCCTTCAAAAAAGACCAAGCCGCCATTCTGACAGGCATCTATACCGGTGACGGCGAGCGCAACTGGGTTTTCTACACACGGAATCTGAAGAAATTCCAATACATCCTCAACGATGCGCTCCATGACATGGAAGTGCTGCCACTGACATTCTATGCCGAGAACGACCCCGATTGGGAAGAATATCAGGAAATGAAGGTCAAGACCGAGATTTTGGAAGAAGAATAGTGTTAACATCTCCGATTTAAATATTCAAGCATATATATTATAAATAGTTTACACTTCGACTTCGCCACGCCCAGCTTTGATTAATTAAACTTAAATATTCCGCGCACAAAGAACAAATATGCGGATTTAGATGTAATTTAGGCGCGAAGAAAGTTAAAATTAACTATTCAACATATTAATAACGCGAATATTTAACACTTATCATTATGGGAAGATTTAATAAAGTGAATTCAGCGATAGCATTGATGTCGGCATTGATTATGGCAACACCGTCAGCGATGTCGGCTGAAATTGCAACAACGGAGAGCAGTGCTCCACGCACCACAACATCCGCACCAATCGATTTCACAAAAGCTGCCGAAGCGACAATCAACCGCGTTGTCAGCATCAAAAGTTTCGCCACTCCCCGCCAGAGCCGCATGTCGGAATTCAACGACCCATTCTTTGAGTTCTTCTTCGGACCAAACTTCGGCGGACGCCAGCAACAACAACCACAGAAGAAATCAGAGCCACAGCCATTGGGCTTGGGCTCCGGTGTGATCATCAGCGCTGACGGATATATCGTGACCAACAACCACGTGGTTGAAGGCGCAGAGAAACTTGAAGTGACGATGAACGACAACAAGACATACAATGCCACAATCATAGGCACCGATGCCAACACCGACCTCGCCCTGCTTAAAATAGACGCATCCGACTTGAATTTCATCACATTCGGAGATTCCGACAAGCTGAAAGTCGGAGAATGGGTTCTTGCCGTAGGTAATCCTTTTGGATTTACATCAACCGTAACAGCAGGCATTGTAAGCGCAAAAGCACGCAACATCTCAACTGTCACCCACAGCCGTCAATTCGGCATAGAATCATTTATACAAACAGACGCCGTTGTCAACCAAGGCAACAGTGGCGGAGCTTTGGTAAACACCAAAGGCGAGCTGATGGGCATCAATACATTGATTTATTCCCGCACCGGCGACTACAGCGGATACGCTTTCGCCATTCCTTCATCAATCGTGAAGAAGGTGATTTCCGACCTCAAGCAATACGGCACCGTGCAACGCGCAATGCTCGGAATCACGTTCACCCAACTGACTCCCCAGCTTTGCGAAGAGAAAGACATCAAACTGACAGAGGGCATATATGTGACTGAGGTGCAAGACCAAAGCGCAGCAAAAGAGGCAGGCTTGGAGAAAGAGGACATAATCACAGAAATCGGCAGCACAAAAGTGCGCAACACTGCCGAACTGCAAGAGGCAATCAGCCAATACTCTCCTGGCGACAAAGCCGTCATCAAATTCTACCGCAAAGGCAAACCACGCACCGCGACTGTAACATTCCGCAACTCGCAAGGCAGCACAAAAATCACAAAAGAGACTGACTTTGCAACGTTGGGATGCACATTCTCAAAACTCCCTCAGAAAACGAAAGACGCGCTCGGCATCAGCTACGGAGTTGTTGTGGGCGGCGTGTCGAAAGGCAAGTTTAAAGACGCAGGCATCGCCAATGGCTTCATTGTCCAAGAGATAAACGAGCAGAAAGTGAATTCGCAGAGCGACGTTGAAAGCATCTACAATGCAATTATGCGCGACTCAAGCGCCGACAAAGTAATGTATATCAAGGGTCTTCTCCCTACTGGCCGACGCACATACCTCGCCATTCCTTTGCTTGACGAAGACAATTAACCACAACCACAACTGAAATAAAGAACGGAGTCGAACTCGTAGGAGTCGGCTCCGTTCTTTTATTCTTTCAAATTTATCGCTTCATCACCTTGACTGTCTGTCCGGCAACCGACACAAGATAGATTCCGTTTGAATAAGACGACAAGTCGACAGAACCACGTCCCTCCGGCATCAATTCACTGTAAAGACATCTGCCTTTCAAGTCAAACACCTGCGCCAACGCTTCCTCGTAAAGAGTGAACGACACAAGACCTGATTGGTCGACATACAACCTTAGCCCGCTGTTGTCCAGACTTTCGACGCCACCATAACGCGCCAAAAATTCTGCCAGCACCTTCTCGTCAATCACAATCGACTCATCAACCGACTCCGCATCGCCTGTTCCCACCGAGTGGGTGTTGACAACCCTCACAACTTCTGTGCTATTTTCCCCCAATATTCCATTCGTCTGGTTGACTCCGGTATAGATTCTGACGAAATCCACGCCGGGCAATTTCACCGCATTGCCATTGGCGTCTACAGCCCAATCAATGTCGATCATCGCGCCCTCATTGCGCACCAGTCCTTCTTTATCAGAGAAATTAGGATAGTTGTCGGCATAGCCATAGTCAAAAGCTTTAAGCACAATGTACGGATCGTCAGCCGTGCCCTCGTTCACACTATTGTCAGGCAAACGACACCCCTGGAACGTAAGTTTCGACCTGCCACTGAGCCACTGCGGCCAATATGGCTGTGTGTGGAACGGAATTCTGTTTACAAATCCGCTGTTTCCCTGATTGTCCATCCACATAATATCGTCATTGTCAGAAGCCGGGCGAATATATGAGACCTCATAATTGTGGATTGATTTCGAATATTCACTTCCGGCAATCTCAAACCACTCATTTCCATCCGGAATCCCATTGTGGTTGATGTCGTATGCCACCATCACGACTCCAGGCTCACTGTTGCCTCCTTTTGTCGACGACTGCGAAGACTGAAACGCATTGCCTTCGATGTAGATGTCGCGTTTTCCCGGCACATTGACGATAGTCCGTTCAAAGCCCACCGTAACATATCCGCCCCACGCTCCAAGAGATATATAATAACCCTCTTCGGTCATATATTGCAACGCCTTGGCAGCCATAGCCTCAGAGTCGTCGCCGTCTTCCCATTCAGGCAGCTCGTTTACAAACTGTCCCGGAGCGGGCACATAATCTATAACTCTATTATGAACCGGACTGACAGCAAAAACCGTCAATGGACACAGCGCTGCGAGCGCAATCATTTGTTTTCTCATATCTTTATTGTTTTATTTTTCCTTTAAAAGCGAAATGTGCGGGAATCTGACCAGCAGTCTGTTTCCACTTCAACACACCATCTTTACTGAAACAGTAGACCGTGCCCGACACCACATAAGACTTGGCGTCGGTCACATATATATCTTTAGTAACAGGATTCACAGCGATGCCGTATGGATGTTTTATGGACGCATCCGTACCATCCTTGATGAAATTTCTGTCGAGCACTTCCATCGTAGCCATGTCTATCTTGGCATACGTCACCCGATTCTCCCCCGTAACGTAGCTCCATTCCGTGCTTATAACATATGCCACATTATCATCAACCCACACGTTGGAAACCGGAATCTTCAAATCCTTCACAATAGTCTTGCTCCGTGGATCGACCACAAAAAAGTCAGAGTTTAAATCGCCATAATAATTTCCGCGCGAGCTCACCCACAAGCGTCCCTTGCTGTCGTGCACAAGACGATGGAAATTGGCCGTGCCATCGAGCACAATCACGTCACACAACTGAAACGTCGGCAAGTCGATAACAGATATGGTGTTGTCATAATTCGGCTTCCTGTAGCCTCCCGAATTCGCCACATACAGGCGGTCGCCCACCACGGTCATCTCTTCAGGCTGATAGCCCACCTCCACACTGCCGACAATCTGCATCGACAGCGTGTCGACCTTAAAGACAGCACCTTTCGGCGCATTGATATCCTCTTGCACAGGAGCGACATAACTGCTCACATACACATATCCCTTGTCGCCGACGGCATAACGGCAGTTGGGAACGTCTATCTTTGCACACCTGACAGCCGTCGAAGCGTCCATCACCTCCACCTTATGCGAGCAGTTGATCACCGCATACAGCTTGCTTCCATATATCAGCAAGTCATTTCCCACATCGCCCAATTCTTTAACCACCGACGGGTTTCTCTCAGAATATATATTTTTGTAATACGTTCCCTCTCCGTAGTCAAAATAATCGAGAGTAGACTTGTTGCTGCCCATATTGCCCTCATTGAGCAAGTAAAACCCCTCAACGTCGGTATACTCCGGCTCTGCGACATGAATCTTCTCCATATCGACAAGCACCTCATCCGTGCGGCAGGCGGCAAACAGCACCGCCACAATCGACAACGACAATATGTAAAATCTCCTATTCATAACAATCACATTGAAAAACGCGCCGACAATTTAAAGTTGCGGCCAGGCATTGGGTAATTGTGGATTACCTCATACGCCTGATTGAAAATGTTATTTAACTCGCCCGTCAGTTTCAAACGCGTTTTGCCAAAGACAAACTCACGCGCCAGCGACATGTCGTGGGTATACCACGGTTGCTCATAATTGTAGCGGGAGTTTTCCTGCTCGTTGTAGCGTTCTCCCGTATAGATAAAGCTATAGTTCAGCTGCCATCCATTCCAATCGAGGCGACACGCCACCGAGCCACTGTGGCGCGGCGTGTATGGAATCTGGTCGCCATAGAACGAATCCTCCTTGTCGGTGCAGTCATAGGCTTTCTGAAACGTATATTGCAGATTGAGTCCGACCGCAACCTTACGCACAGCCGCGTCAAGCACCAACGCCGACTCCACACCGCCAATTCTCACCTTTCCAAGATTCAGCATAGTCCAGCGGAACTGCTGCCCTGTCGGGTAGGCTATGATTTTGTCAGTAACCGTATTATAGTAGCCGTCAGCCCTGAATTTAAGACTCTTGAGAAATCCACCGCCAAACTGCAATCCGTAAGCCACACCCAAATCATATTGCCATGTGCGCTCCGGCTTCAAGTTGGCATTGCCTATTTCGGTGTAGTATAAGTCGTTGAACGTAGGCATCCTGAAAATGCGCTTGAAAAATCCCGTTATCACAAAATCGGATTCAGACATTGGCGTATAACTGAAAAAAACAGCCGGCGACAACTCCCTCTTATCGGGCGATGCCGTATACAGTTTGCGCGAACGCGTCGACTCCTGAATGAATGTGCCCAGCAGGCTCGCCTGCACGCTGACATTCTCGAAATCAACCGATGACGCCACCGAGGCCAGCTCCGTCCAACGTTTAGGATATGCAAAATCCTGCAAATCAGCGTTCATTTTATTCATCTGAACATCCACTGCCACCGACATCCGCCACCAGTCAGTAAGCGTGAACAAGTTAGCCAACGAAAGATATGCCTCTTGCTGATAATAATGATTGTTTATGTAAAGCTCCTTCGGGTCGTCACGCAAGAAATTAGAATAATCCCACGCAAATTTTCCCGTCACCTTCAAGGAGTAGAACGGAGCTATACGCGTCTGCAATGCGCCCTGCCCGAATGCCGACTTGTCGACCTGCCGCTCTCCGTGCCGGAACACATTGTTGACAATCGCCCCGGGAATGCCGCGGTCGGACGTGTAAAAATACCCGTTGACATTCCATTTTCCATTTGGCAGAAATCCATAAAGGCCCAACTCCGTACGCAGCGACTCCACATCGCCGTTGCGACGCACAGCGGTAGTGTCGTAAGCCACCGACCCGTCAAGATTCATTCTCTTATAGCGGAATTTGTAACGTCCGTTGGCATTCGTATACTCCGCACTTGCCGACAGATATGTGCTGCCGCCAAGCTTCTGTTCCCAAAGAAGCGAAGGGTTTGCCAACCCGAAACTGCCGGTGCGCATCTGCGCAACCACATTGTAGCGTTTTCCGCCGGTAAATCGCGGGCGTCTGGTTGTGACATATATGGCACTTGATGCACTGAAGTCCTTCGCCGTTTGAAAGATGTCGCTTTTCTGCCCGTTGTAAAGAGAAATCGACTCCACATTGTCGAGCGAATAACGACCCAAGTCGACCTGACCGTTCTGAGCGTTGCCAAGTTGAACGCCATTGTAGAACACGCCCACATGGTTTGTGCCCATGCTGCGGATGTTTACGGTCTTTATACCACCTATTCCTCCGTAATCCTTCACCTGGACTCCAGTGAAATAGCGCAGTGCGTCAGCTACCGACTGACTGTTGAGGCGCTGCAGCACAGAGTCTGTCAGCACCTGCGGCTTGACAATTGTGCGCTCACGCACCGCGACAACACTCACCGCATGCATTTCCACATGCAATGTGTCTCTTTCTATTTTTTCAGCCAGCACACCACCAAAGCAGCAGGACAAAGCCAGCAATGTAAACAATATTCTTCTCATTTTCCAAATCTTTTCAACCCGAAACTTCCACAATCAAGCAGAAGGAACTCGCAGGTTATTAAAAGCCATCGTTCCTGTCACCGTATTCCGACTTCCCCTCTGGCTTATGCGTTCAAACCTTCCCAGAATCACCATTCCAGTGGCAAGAAACCCAGTTTATCAAATTGGGGTTACGGCAGCGAGCACTGTCCGGGACTTTCACCCGATTCCAAGGCATAAATAGAATCATGCCATCTGTCAGGAACAAGACAAAGATAACTATTTTTTTCCGATTAAGCATTATTAACCTATATCACCGCTTTTGACAACTTGTTTTCACACTATTGGGATTAAGTTAATTTAAAAAAATCCATATATTTGCACTATTAGAAACCGAAAAGGACAAACTATGAGCAGCATGTATGAAGTCTTAATGGATTTACCTTTATTTCAAGGTGTTAGCCATACGAAAATTTCAGAATTGATTGAGAAGATACGATTCAACTTCTTGAAATATCTGAATAACGAGAAATTCATATCCGCAAACGACAGTTGTCAGCAACTACGATTTCTCATATCTGGAAAAGCCAGGATTGAGATATTCAACATGAACCGTCGCATCCGTGTGCTCGAGACCATATCCGGACCAAACGTTATTGGTGCGGAATACTTGTTCGGCAAAACCACAGCCTATCCATACAATGTATATGCAGAGCCGGAAGCCGGAATCCTCCAGATTGAAAAGTCCGACTATCTGAAGATAATAAAGTCAGACTCCGTTTTCCTGTTCAACATGCTCAACTATCTGTCGCGCAACTCGCAGACACCTATGGAAGCCGTTTTGTCGCTGACGTCGGGAAGCATCGCCGAACGTCTGGCATTCTGGATTACGTCGCTCACATACCGCAACGCCACCGACATCGTAATCCACAGCAAGCACAAGGACATGTACACAATGCTCGGCATACAGCGCAGTTCGTTTATAAACACGCTCAGCGAACTCAAGGAAAAAGGCTACCTCGACTTTGACAACTCAGAGATACGCATCACCGACCGCGACAAAATGTTTGAACTGATGAACTCCAACAAATAAACAAGGCGGCTTCTCTCGAAGCCGCCTTTGTATTTTTCAGATATTCTGTTGGTTATAAAGACATAGTATCGTATAAAAACTTACACCTATTTTCAATTCCAATCAATAAAGTTTCTAAATCTTCTTTGTGTGCAAAGAAAGCAACATTATCGCAACAAAATATAACAGCCTTGTAACATTTCCGCAAAAAGATGTCTGCGGCAAGTTCAATTATGCCGCCACACACTATTATATCCAATAATTTTGTTACTTTTGTATAAAGGTATCTTAGTCTTAAAAATATAATAAGTATCTCATTGTATTTTAGATAAATACAATGCGGTATTTTTACTGAAAAATCTTGCCGTGCAACATTTGCGCACCAAAAATGCAAAAAGTGCCTCCGAAATCACTTCGGAAGCACCCCTTTTCAAACTCCTCGCACGACGCGAGAAATGAAGATTATATAATTATTAAACTTCGCAAAGATACGTCGAAAAACCGAGAAAACCAAAGCGAAGATGGCTTATAAGCACAGAATGGATGCACTTTTGCTAAAAAGTGTTAATATTATGCATTTTGTCGGACATCGTTCTACGACGGATTGTCGCAGACTTGTTTCGGATTCTTGATGTCGTTCGCGGATATGCCGAAACAACGGACAAAGCGTTCAATGTCCGCCGCACGCTCTCGGCGTGGCACAATCCGATATAAGTCGATAGCGTGACGGCTATTCTTTTTCCGTGTCTTGATGATGTCGTTCTTCATAATGTTTCCCTTTCTTCTTTCTGCAACAATCGCACAGGAGCGGCGCGGCATCATTGTGTATCAACTGGGCAAGACCGCCAGCGAGATAGCACGCTTCTTCGCTCGACAAGTCCACATTGGAGCCTTCGCAGATGTGCGCTACAAGGTGGTGCAGTTCGTGGACGAGCGAATTTGCACACTCCGACGCGGACGAAGCAGCGCCGACAACCATCACCGACCTCCGTAAAGCGATGTTGCTGTACGTCAGACCTCGGTTTAAGCGGCTCTGACGCAAGTTCCCCTCCGCCTTGATAAAATACTCATCGTCGCAGTCTACCGCACGCAGACAGACGAGAACCGCATCTGCGTCAAAAGAATGGACGGCAAGAAACACCTCCGCCGTCCACCCATAACCCACTATGTCAAGCGTCAGCCGTATCACAATACATCCTCCCACGGAATGCCAACCCCGTTGCGCGCGCAGTCAGCATAAAAGCGGTTGAAAATAAAGCCGTCGGCTTGGTCTTCATCGCTCAAAACATCACTCACATACTTCGCCACCGCGGTGTTGTCCGCAAGACATCCGCCGAGGAAGTCAGCCTTAGCCATATTCGCCACATACACATAGTCGTGGTCGGTGCAGTCAATTTGCACAGATGCGGACTTCAACAACTCGTCGACATCTTCCTTTCTCCACGGATCGATGCGCTTTCCGTCCTTACGCATAAGCGATACGGCGAACTCGCACATACGGCGGTTGAAATGCCACCCGTTGTGTCTGAGGTATTCGGACATTCCGTGCGGCTTCGTGTCGTACAAGTCAAGAGGCTCACGATGTTTCATAGCGCTCTCTAATATCTGCGACGATAGCCGCGTTCTCCGTAGCGGTCGCGGTCATCATCATCGTTCCACTTCTCGCGGTCGTCGCCCATGGTGCGGTAGTCGTCGTAGTGACGTTCGCCCATCCGTCCGCTTCCGCGGTGCAAATCATCTATGCACTGCATAACCTTTCCACCATAGCGGAGCATCTTCTCCGCGTTCTCGGCAAGCGTTCCCAGCTTGTCTTCAGTGATTTCAATCATATATCCCATAGTCGTTTCAGTTTTTGGTTTTCGCGACAGACGTGTTCAGTGCCTTTGACAGCATTGAACGTATGTCCGACAATGTTCCCTCCATTCCTGTAACCTTCTCCTCGAGCAAGCCTATTTTCTGCTCTTGCTCGCGCTCCTTGGCGAATTGAGGGTTGAGAGTCTGCAACATAGTGTCGCACGCTCCGATAACTCGCTTGTGGTAGTCCACACTCTCGACAACGCTGCGCGACGTTCTGAGCATCGCTTCCACCTCCGATGTCATTGCTTCCTTGTTGTCTGCAACGACAACGCTCCCTTGATTTGCTATGGCGAGCGAGGCGGGAAGCTGCTTGAAGTCAACCGCCGTTCCGTCGTCGGTCTTCACCGAGATGTCGACCACTTGCTCCACGTTCTGCGAGAATGCCGAATATGGATTTGTCGGTTGTGAGTACCTCGGTGTCGGATTGCTTACCGATACCACTTGTCCGACTTTCAGTGTCGGGGTTTCCCCTTTCTCGAGGATGTATATCAATGCGTTCTGTCTTAATCCACTGAACATATCTGTTGCTTTTTTTGGTTAAACAATTCCCGACATCAATTGCAAGGTGTCGGTTTGGCGGTCGAACCACAGCTGCACCACTCCAGTTCCTGGAATGTCGGCGGCAGTCAGTGCGTCGCCATTGAATTTAGTGACGGCTTTCGTCACTCCGTTGGTCTCGAAGAGGACGGGCAGTGTGCCTGTCGTGCCTGTCGGAACGGCTTGCGCCAAGTCGACGAACAGAGTGCCGCGATACCACGCGTTGACGAATGCGTGGTTGGCGAACGAGAACACCACGCTGTCGGTGTTCACTTTCACACCTGTTGTCGATATGGCGGCAGAGCCGCGCCTATTGACGAATGTAAATGCTCGGAAAGTCATAGCGCCCTCCTTCCTATGTCCAAAAGGTAGTGCCGTTCAGTCCGTACAAGCCCATCTGCGCTGCCACACAGTTCGGGACTGCGGTTGCTTGTGAATAGCTCAAGGTTACAGTCTCGGGCAATTTGCATTTGATTCCAGCCACCTCGCTTTGCAGTTTAGCAAGAGCGGCATTGAGAGGAGCGATTGCACTGCCGACAATCTGCGATGTCATTGCCGACGACTTGAACGTTCCGTTCTCCTCGCGGAGAATGTCAATCTTGTTCTGCATTTCGCGCATTTCCGCTGCCGCCTGTCCAGCGACAATCTTGTCTGTCGCCTCCTTGATGGATTTCTCAATGTCGCACGTCTGACGCTGTGTTTCGTATGCTACCGAAGAGAAGCCACGCTCCTGTCCCACAGCAACGTTGTTGATTGCGCCTTGCAGTGTGTTCGTCTGCTGACACGTTGCGAGACGGTTCTCGCAGCAGCAGCTGGCTATCTGCTGGGCAATCTGCATATTTCCTTGCTGAAGCGCGTTGATTACCTGCATCCCCGACATTCCGACTTGGTTGCCTACACTCTGCACCTGTGATGTCAAAGCGGCGATTGCGCTCTGAATCTGACCCTCGGTGCAATTGAGCTGCGTTGCAAGGTTGCTCAATGCGTTGCGGTTTCCGCCGATAGCGTCCATCAGAAGACTGCGCCCGTAGTCGTTGTTGATTTCGTTGGCTATGCCTCCGCCGTTGTTGCGACCGAAACCCCAGCCGTTGCCTCCCCATCCCATAAGGAAGAACAGGAAGATTACCCACATAAACCAACCTCCCTCGCCGCCGAATCCGCCGTTGTTGCGGTTCATGGCGAGAAGCAAGTTCGGATCAAGACCGCTCTTCTGCATCAGCGGAGCAAGAAGCGACATCATTCCATTGTTGCCGTTCTCGCCGAAAACATAAGTTTTTGATTCCATAAATATTGATTTTAAGACGCTGGCAATATTGCCAGTGATGCAAATATCGCACGGAATCACTCGGTGTCAAAGAAGATGCTTGCTATGTGCTTGCGTAATGCTTGCAAGTTGTTTGCGTAGACTTTGTTTGTTTTTTTTCTGTTGTCCACAGTCAGCAGATGGCGCACATTGGATGGCGTCATTCCGAACAGCTCGGCTATTCTGCGAGGGTATAGTCCGATGTCGTAAAGCGTCTGAATAACGAGCATTCTTGCGTCCATAACGTCAGCGTCACGGCTCTCCGACAATATCCTGTCGCTCGGAATGTCGGATGCTTCGGAGGCGAATTTCACCGCCTCGGCAAAGATTTCGATTGTTTTCATTTGATTTTCCCTATTTAATTTCGTACCTTTGCCGAACCACAACATCCGCTTTATCTTTAGACAAGACACAAAACGTCCGTGCGATTCAGGCATAATTGGCTCCCGACTCCGCACGGATCGTGTGTAGATAAATAGGATGTTGTGGTGATATTTTATTTAGTCGGGAGCTTTTTCATTTCTTCATCTTCTTTACCGCCAACCAAATCACCACTGCCGACACAACGGCGATGAACGCACCGATGGCTATGCCACCGATGTCCTGCTTCGTCTTCTCCCAACGTGACAGCTTCCGCTCCACTGGGTAAGGCACGGCAACGCTGTCCGTCCTGCTCCGATAGGCGCTGTCCGTTCTGCTCCGATAGACGGTGTCGTGCTGCGTAACGTACCGCTCGCGCCACCGCCAAGAGGTCACCTTGATTGTGTCACCGCCGCGCTCCACGACCACCGAGTCGCGCACATACACTGAGTCAGTGCGTATCTTGTTCACTGAGTCAGTGCGTATCTTGTTCACGTAGCACGTATCGGTGCGAACCGTCTCAACGGGTACATACTGCACCGACTTGCATCCGATGCACATCACCGCAAGCACGGCAATCAGCACCCAGCCTATCACCACGCAGACATATCTGCATTTCTCGTCATCTCTCATATCACTTTTTCCATAATCGTTTCACCTGTCTTCTGTTCTTGCCGTCTGCGCGGAAACTGACGTGTACCCACTGACCTCCATTCTCCCACAGCAGTTGGTCGAAGTCGAAGTTCTCCTCAATCAGTTTGAAGATACGCGCGTTCTCCTCGCGGCTTCGCTGATTGATGTCGGCTGCCTGTCCTGTCTTGTGCTGTGAGCCAGCGACACCTCCGACCGCCTTGTTCAGCCGTGGGCAGCGGTAGCCGCTGGAGATGTATATCGGCTTGCCGTACATCTCCCTCAAAGGGTCAAGCACGTTGTCTACAAGTGCCGTCAAGTTCTTCACGGCTTCCGCGGTCGGCGTGTTGTCTATCTTCATCCGTGATGCGGTGTCGCTCCGTGTCAGTTCATTCAACGTAAAATATTTCATTTCTTTCGTTTTTTAGTGATTGTGATTGTTCCCTTTAGTGCTTCTCCAAGTTCTTTGCGCTTGTAGCCTACAAGTCCGAGGATAATCTTGAAGACGTTTATTTTGACTCCTTTGATTTCGCCCCAGTTGCTGATGATGCTGTCAAGCTCGCACAAGCACGCTATCGACATAAGCACCACGGCGATTACGATAGCGGAGCATCCAAGCGGTTCTCCGAGTGCCTTGCCTACCACAGCACCGAGGATCACGATACAAAGGTAGTCGGCTATCTTCATCATCGTTCTCCTCAAAGCGCGGCTCGCTCGGATGTCAACGTTGTTGGAGATAGACTTGTGGACACCGAGCCACAAGTCTACAATAATCAGCACTCCAGCGAGGAGCATCAGCCACCGCATATCCCAAAGCAGTGTGCTGATTTCGCCTATGAACACTCCCATACTTGCAGTCCCGATACGAAGACTATTGTTTACTGCCGTTCCTGTCATTTTTTTCTTCCTTCATTTTGTGGTTTTCAATATTGTTTCTATCTTTGTTGTGAGGTCGCCGCGTTTTGCGGTAGACCTCTCCTGCGAGGCGTTTGTGCTATCTCAGGTTGTAAGGGCGGCGTATGCTGCCCTTTTTTATGCCAATTCATATCCTTTCGCTTTGATAGCCGCTTTTTCTTCTTCGGTCAGTGCCGTCACTCCCGATAGCATCTTTATCGGCAATGACAGCGTCAGCGTCTGTTGCCCTGCCGCCTTTCTGTCAAAGCAGTTTATAAGCGATTGTTTCAGCTCCGCTGACATTTTAAGATTAGACAGTTCTAATGATGAAATTTTCGGGGCATTGAAGAAATTCTTGCCAAGAGTCACGTATTGAGACATATTAGCAGCCACGTCCACACTGAACATAGCATCCACCTTTTCCGCACTTTCGAGAGAGAAGCTCGACAAGTCAAGCGTGACGTTCCCGAGGCCAGCGAACATATTGGAGAAATCGGTAACTTTTGATGTGTTAAAATTTGTAAGCCCCACAATTTCCTTATTACGAGCGGGGATATGATCACTTGCATTCAGCCCCCAAGTATAGAACATCCAACCCATATCCGTAACCTTTGATGTGTCGAACTGAGAGACATCGATTTTTCTTACCAGTAAGGCTTGGAATAAGGATCTCAGCGATGTCGCACTTGCAGTATTCCATTTCGATGTGTCTATAGTTTCTAATCGCGAGCCTGTAAAGATTGACACCAGGTTCTCCGCTGAAGATACATCCCACTTTGATACATCCAATTTTTCAAGACCAGTCAATGCAAACATATAAGTGAAGTTCTTCATTTTGCTCACGTCCCATCCGGATACATCGAGGCTTTTCAATCCTCTGCGTTGGAAGAACATCCGTACCGCAGATGTACATTGACTCATATCGATGTGGCAATGCACATCAAGACTATCATTGCTTGAGTCTCTGCTTGATCTAAAAGCGTCATCGTAATTCGTAATTCCTTCGGGAAGATACCATATATCTCGCACGACGGACATAAAAGTTTGCTCTGCCGCTAATGTATTGTTGATTGTTTTCTTTTCTCCTAAGTCAAACACAAACACATCACTATTGCCTATCCTCACATCTGCCTTTTGGTAAGTGCTACCGTTAAACGGGATAGAGTCTTGCCTGTAATTGCCTCCTGTCCCTAAAACCACAACATTCTGCCCCCGATATTTACGCTGTATATAGTCTGCATACAAATCATTTAGGTGCAGCAACATTTGAGGAGACATCACTCCCGATGTCTTGTTCACGACATCAAGATTAACATACGCATAAGAGCTTCTGGAAGTATCGGCTAAGTTCTTTGTATTAAACTCTATGGACACTGAATTTAAGTCGGAACTGACAGTACCAACCGAGGTCACCACATCCAAGTTTGGCAACTCCACTGTTTTCGAAGCTCCGTTGCCTGCATAGTGATTGTACGGAACAGCGGAAACCTTCAGCGTGTCGTCTATACACGCTTGGATGTCCATCGGTGCGCTAATCTCTCTCGCTGTTTCCACAAGCCATTTGAACGACATAAAATCGGTTATCGGGTTGCCGTCACGAAGCACCAGCACCGCCCAATCCACCGTTCTTGCTGTAGAAAAGTATTCCCCTGTGGAATCAACCTCTACCTTTTTAGTCTTCCGCCCATTGCGGATATACAGGGCGTCTTTTTTATCGTGATTATTCCCCGTTCCGAGATACAGGTAATAGTCAACAAAAAAATCAATCAGCTCGCTTGTATAGACATCCTGTCCGTTTTGCTTTACACGGACAAGAACATTCACTTCGTTCGCAAGGGGGCTGTTTTCCATCACGTCTGTTGCCAACTCAAGGTAGGGGAATGCGATATAGTTTCCGTCTTGACCCAAGTACTTCACCTCTCGCCATCCTTTGCGCTTGATTGCATTTTGCAATGTGGCATCTGCGCTGTTGGGCCAATGCGATATTGAATGCACATTGCGATACAGACGCACCTCGTCTGTCGGCAACAGACCTTCCCCGTGGATGCGGAAATGCTGCCCCGTTTTGTTCACACCAAGCCTCAGCCGAGCGGCAACCATCGGTGATGCACCTCCGCTATTGTCTAAAGCATTGAGCCGTTTCTCGTGGTCGGTGATGTCGTCAACATTCTTGCGAATACGAGCGTAGAGTGTTCCGTTAGCCGCCGCCGCATCCTTGGCAGTGCCTACGTTCTGAAGCCGCTCGTCAATCTCCTGTCCTGTAAAATTAATCTGATGATACTCCATATCTAAATATGTTCTGTCGTTAATAAAATCTTTCCGTTCGCGTCCTTTGGAATGCCAAGATGCTCATCGACAATCCTCCGCACATCGTTCTCCGTAATCCCGCCGAAAAACACCTGTGCGTCAAGTGCGGCGGTCTGCAACTCAAAGTCCGTCGGCTGCTTGATGTCCGCCTCCTCCGTCGTCTCCACGATAGCGAATTGCGCAAGGCGCATTGAGCGCACATCCTTGTCAGTCACCTCCACCGCATACGTCCCGTTGCCGAGCAAGTCGGCGGCGATGTCAACGACAAGCACGTTCGTGTCCTGCACAGAGTGCGGAACATCGTAGGAAGCGGATGCCTTGCGGACACACACGCGGCACTGTTCCGTCGGCGTGTATTTCTCGGTCTTGCTCACTCCGCCCTCTGTCGTTGTCAGTTCGAGCGGAATCAGCAGCCGAAATCTGTTTCCTCTTACTATTCTAATCATACTATTCACACTATATTAAGTTTTTCCAATTGTGTCCGTCAGTCGTGGCGCGGATGCCCTTGCCCGACACCTCCAAGCGGTATTGCTGATAAGCCATCACACAAGCTTCGGCAGTCTGCTGTATGTACGTTCCGCCAGCGGTGGCGGCACGGAATCCGTCCGCCGCGATTTCCACCATATCTGTCGGATATGTCACCAAGATGTTGCCGTTCGGCTCGATGCGGAACGATGTCGAAGTGATAGCGTTCCCGTTGCCCCAGAACCACACATTGGCAGTGATGGAGTGGATGCCCTCGGAGAGTGACACCGAGAGCGAATCAAGGGTGAGCGTCCCCGAAACAGACAAGTCAGTAGCGGCGGTTTCCTTGTCAAGCGCACCGATAACCTTGCCGTCAAGCAGCAGTTCGAGCCGTACACGGATGCGCCCCCCTGGGTATGCCAACGCGTCGGAAACAAGTTCCGACACACCGAGCCCTATTGTCGGCAGTTTCGCCACCGCTCCGCCGGCTGTCTTGAACACATAGCCGCTTGCTTCGGGCAACGCAACCTCCGCGTGGTAGTAGTCCTTGCTTGCGTCCACATCAATCTGTCCTGTGTACGGCTTCATTGCAACGTCGACCGACGAAGCCGAAGTGGTGAGATTGCCCCCCGATATGCGCATTCTCGGCTTTTCGTTCGCGTCAAGCAGCAATATGGTGCCGTTGTCAATATCAACCGTGCCGAGAGCTGTCTTCGCTTGCAGACGCTTTGCGACAATGGTGTCAGCATCAATCATCTCTGCGTTTATCTTGCCGTCGCTTCCGAAAATCCGCACACGTGTAGTGCCGTCGTTGCCGACAAACTCCGTAGTGTCCGCTTGCAGTATGATTCGCTTGTTAACGATGTCGATTCCCGTGCGTTCAAGCTTCAGTTCCTGAGCTTCGGAGTACGAAGTGTTGGGAACAAGACATACGCGGAAATCCGTCAGCGTCACCGTGGCGATGCTCTTGCTTGACAATACCACCGACAACGATCCGAACGACAGCCACGATTCGTCGACCGTCAACACGATGTCTTTCTGTGTCGCCGACACCGATACACCTTTCTTCGTCTCCAACTCGGTGGTGTAGACCACCGATGTTCCGCAGACAATATCCATACGCACAGGCAGAGCAGCGAGAAGCGAGTCGCCAACCGTGGTGACTGAGAACGACAAGTACAACTGCTGCGTATGCGCCAAGCCGTCGGTAATGATACTTCCGACAATGTATTTTCCGCTCGGGTTGCCGAGCGACGGCTTGGCAACCGTCAACATCTTTGTCTGCGGCAGTGTAGCGTAATTGCGTTTCGGCTGACCGAGAGCATACACAGACATCTTGATTGCGTCGGAAGTCTGCTTTATCTCCGACGTGTAGCCGTTTGACGGCTTCCAATCATCGATATTGTACAAATAGTTCAGCTTGCCTTGATAGGTGAACGTTTTCGCATTGGAAACACAGCGGAGCAGTTCGTTCTTATACGTTCCATCGGTAGCGTTCACCCACAAATCGCCAACCTTGTACGGCTGGAACGAAGGCTTCTCTGTGTACACCTTCGCCTTGCCGTTGATGATGTCGACAATGTTGTCACCGCTACGGCTGACGAAATCGCCTGTAAACTTGTTCCCGTCTGGGGAGATAATCACAGGCGCATTGTCGTCCGAGAGCGCGAAAGTCTTGATGCCTTGATACATCTTGATAGACGGGCTTCCCACTCCGTATGACGATACCACGACCGCATTCTGACGCGCCTTGTCGGACTTGTTTCCAAGACAAACAATCGTGTCGCCCTTCATCGGCTCGTCAGAGCCTTCAAGGCAGTCTGTGATTGACAAATCTATATAGTCAGTGCCGACACCGACCACAGCGCGCCAATAGTAGCGTCCGAGGGTCGTTCCATCAGCATTCTTCTTCGTGTTGAACTCGCGGCACAGAGCAAGGTCGCCCACCGCGAATTGATTGTATATCGTCCGCTCTCCGTCGGTCGTCTTGAAGTAGCAGCGGTAGACGTTCGTGTCCGTGGCTTTCGCCGTCAACTGCTCTCCGTCTTTGTCGAGCAAGTCCGCTCCGTCACTGCTGCGCAATCCTATCTGTGCTGGCACAGTCTCAACCCTGTAGCACTCAATGCCAGCGGGGGAGAGGATATTCTCGCCGCCGACGTGGCTGACGTGCTTGATTTCCAATGACTCAAACACGGCACGCATCCGCACGAATATCTCGTCAATCTCCAAGTAGGAGCGTCCGTTTCGGTCTTTCATCAGCTCGAAGCCACGACCGAAAGACCCCTCCATAAAGCCAGCCGACTGCAAGCCTTTGGCGAACGTCAGCAAGCCAGCGACATCATCATCGTCAACCGCGTTGACGAACTGACGCAGCGCACGGAGTGCCGAGTAGGCGTTCAAGTCAGAGGCTGGTGTCACATTGTCGTAGGAGCGGATGAGATACACACCGCCGCTTCCCGATTCTCTGCGCTGTCCTTGTGCAGTCAGAGCCTCCACCGACTTTGACAACGTGCCTATGGTGGAATAGCTCACCGCCTCGCCTATGGTGTACACCGGGTTGTCGTAGGGTATATCCAAAGGGATTTCCCATCCGATAACACGGCTTTTCCTCGGTGTGCGGAAGAATGCGGCGTTGACAAGCCGCACACGCTGACCGACATCAAGCGTGAATCCGTCACGCGCCACGTCGCACATAATCGTGCAGTCGTATGTCTGATTGTCGGTAGCCTGTTTCTTGATATAGTCGACGGCGGTGGTGTAGAGTTTCTTCTCTGCATCGGCAACCATATCGCCCTCCGTCACAAGTTTGGCATCGAAGTTGATAAAAACAATCTTGTCGCCGACACTCGGCTTCAGCGTCTCGTCGGGCAACTCACGTCCGTAGTCGGTGTTGTAGACAAGCTCCCACCGCTGCGCGTCTTTGTTCACGCTTCCATCGGGGTGCTTCACTGCATCGTTCGCTGGGTTGAATGTGACATCGAATGTCATTCCCGACAGCAAGCCGCTTTGGAACATCATCTGAATCGTTTTCCCTTCAAGCAGATATTTGCGGTCGAAGATGAAGCCGTCAACTTTGCACCAATAGATAGGGATTTTCTTGACAACGTTTCCTTCGCTGTCTTTAATCGGCGCTTTACGATACACGAACACATCGGTAATCGTAGCGTCTTGCTTTGGATAGACATCATCGAAGACGATCGTATTCTCCACGACTTCCTCGGAGGGCATCTCTGTGTTTGTGTCGGCGGTATATGCGCTGTCCGTGATGTACACGCGGTTGCCCTCCGTGTCATACTTGTACAGGTCTATGTAGTCCGTGCCTTTCGGCAGCATCAGTCTGTCGGTGACTACACCGAGAGCGACACTCTCGCCTCGGTCGTTCTTGCGGTAGTTGCGCAGATTCCTGTCAGAGCCGTAGACGTAGAACCTTGTGGCGAAGTCGGCTGAAGACTTGGCGTTGCCCATATCGCTCACATTGTCACCGAGTGTCAAGTCTACGGATTCTGTTTCCTCGCCGAATTGACATTTTCCGAAGTAGATGATGTTCCCGACAATCCACCACTCGACATCGAAAGCGTCGGCAATCAATGTCAGTGCGTCGTATATGCTTGTATTGTCGTATGTCACAAGCACGCTTTTGCTCGCCGTGTCTTCATCGACTCCGTGCAACTGCACGCGGTAGTCCATTCCCAAGCAATCAAGGTTGTCGATGATTGCCGCTTCTGCCTGAGTGATGATGTCGGCTGTGTGATTCCACGACGATTCCTTGCGGTAACGCTTCTCCACGTTGCCTACGTTCTGTTTGTAGACAAGCATCGAGATTTTGTTTTTCCAAGCGTGGTGCGGTGCCTCGAATTTCAATTCGTACTCATAGCCGCCCGTCGTCTTGCTGATGTTCGGCTTCTGGTCGGAGACAATGACAAAGCGTCCGAAGTCGGTATCGATGTAGTCGCCAATTGCGATGTATAGCGGCTCGGCGACCACGAATTTCAGCGTCACATAGTCATCGCCCATGAGCGCGAACCGCCGCACAGAACCGCTGCCCACGACCACCGTCGCGCGCTCCTTGCCTGTGCTTGTCCTTATGCTGATTTCCGCTATCATTTGGCTCGGTTGTTCGGGTTTGGTTCGATGATTTTCAGCGTGAATTTAGCAAGTCCGTCAATTAGCTGCGAATACTGACTGCACGACTGAAAAAAGGTGCGATAGATAACATCTGGCTGCCATCGTGTCGAGATTTCGAGATAGCCACCAGCGAGTATGCGACAGAACGCATTGTACTGCGCGATGAAGTGTTCTTCATCCGCAGCGATTAGGTGCATATCCAACGAGATTGTACGCTCGGCGAAAACGGGATTGTTGTTTATCAATCTTGAACCGTGTTCGGTTCGCGCCGTGGTCTTTATGTAGTCTTTCATCTCTGGTGGTGTCATCAGTGATGTAAGAGCCGTTTGCGACAAACTTACACCCCATGTTGTGTAAGCATCCTTGCCGTTTATAATCAAGTCACCTTTCATATCAATTCATTGTTTTTCTATCCAGCGATAACTCGCAAACGTGTATTCATTTCATCTATCTTTTCACCGAATTCATTGCGTATTCTCCGCGTATCAGCGGCAATGTCTTCAAGATACGATGTTGACCGATTCATAATCGTCACGACTTCTTGCAGCAATGTGTTTCGCACAGTGCTTATCGCTATTGATGTATCCATTTTGTTCAGTAGGCTCAAAACATCAATATGTATGTTCTGCGCCGTAATCTGCAACATTGTAAAGCGACCGCTCAATTCCTCGGCAGTGTCCTGCGACATAGCTTCGAAACCGCCCGAATCGCCGCTTTGCTGAGTGTAATTGTCGTAGCCTGTAAAGTCGGCGATATTATCGCGAATCTCCGTACCTTTTTTATAAATCTCATTAAGCGCGTCCTTGAAGTAGTCTTTCTGTAGCTCTGTCAGAGTGCCGTTACTGAGTGCTGTTACATAATTCTCGTACCATTGCTTCAGATCCTTGTCGATTAAATCTTGCAGTGCGACGGACAACAATGCTCGCTGCATTAGTTCGGTGAAGTCATCGGCAAAGTCCTTTGCGTCTTTCGACATATCCATCAAGGCTGAAACGAAATTATCTTTCATCGTATCAAAAGACACTTTTGCGATGTTCTCTTGCCATTGCTTGGTATATTCTTCAATCTTTTCGGCTTGCTCTGCATACGCTTGCAGCTTTTCAAGGACATCTTTGCCAAAATTCCCTTCGCCTGTGTCGCGGATTGCTTCTGCAATATCGACATTAGCAAGAAGTTTTTTCATTTCTTCGGGAGTCAATGACCAAATGTCACCGTTGAAATTTGAATTGACATTCTTTTGCGCCCACGCTATTTGCGAGGAAGATAGTCCCTCCCAATAGTAATTCCAGCTGTGATGCCCTTTCCAATACGATGCTTGCGCTTTTGCAATTTCAAGCAGATTATTGTTCGTTTCCGTCTGATTCTTCTTTGCTTGTTCGTAAGCTTCGTTCGATTTGAAGATATTATCATCCTTAATCGTTTCATTTAACGAATCGATTGAGTTCTGCAACAGCTTGTTCCTATCGGTAAGCGATTCTATTGTTTTGGCAACTTCTTTAGAGTTTCCCTCCAAACCAAAAAGATCGTCAATCTTGAACCAATGCGCAATACCGCTGACAAGATTCATAATGACATCTCCTGCGTCTTTGAATAGCGAGATAATCAAGTATGGCAATTGCTCTACGATTGAATTTATCGAATCAATAAGTTTTTCCATCATTGTGTCGATAAATTCAGTCGGAGCATCACCCATTGCGTCAAGAATCTGGAGAATCGCACCGACGATGCCGCCAGCTTTACCGCCAAGTTCGCTAAGGGCTTTCCCGATACCATCAGAGCCTTTGAACAACGATGTGACAAGCTTCGTTATCCCGTTCGCGAAATTATACAACGAGCCGTTTGACATCTCGTTGAGATAGTTCGTGAAATTGCTGATTCCGTTCGCTGCCTTGCTGACACTTGTGCTTAGATTGCTGCTTGTCTCATTAACTTCTTGCTGAGCGTTCTGCATCTCTTTACCTGTGTCCGCAACGTTCGCTTTTGCAAGATTCACACGCGTCTGTGCGATTTTCTTAGCATCATCAGTAGTAGCGTTCGCAAGACCCTTGTTCGCTTCTTTAAGTTGATAAACCGCTGTACTATGTGCGTCGGTTTTCTCTCGCAAGTTCTTAACAGCATTTTGGTACAATTTCGCCTCTTTGTTTATATCGCCCCAAATGCGGAAATTGAACACAGATGTAGACTTACCCCCTGTTTCCAAACGTAATTGTTCGCGAAGATCCGTATAAGTTTTCTTGTCCGTCGCGGAGAGCTTCTTGAATTCGTCTGTTTTAATATAGTCCTCGACTTTCTGCAAGGTCGCTTTGGCAACATCTTTAAGTATATTGCCCACTCCTTGAAATGTGGCACTCCAGTCAATGCCCATCGACAACGATTTGGCATTGGCGTTCGATATTTGCGACGCTTGTTCTTTTTTCAATGCAGCGATGCGCCAACGTTTGGTTTCTTCGCTATCACCGCTGTCTTGCACATCTTTGATTTTCTGTGCATATAATGCAGCAATAGCGTATTTCTGTTCTTGTAACGTTCCGTACCGCTGAAGATAGTCCGACATCGCTTGCAGTTCCGCACTAAGGGTTTCTCGTTCAAGTTCAATGCGTGACTTTTGCCGACTTTTCTCATTGTTTTCATCAGCCTTTTTCAAGGCGGCGCGTTGCTCATCAGTCAACCCATCAACACCTACAGAATTGCCCGCTTTCTTGTTCTCGGCAATCCAGTCACGACGTTGTTTCTGAATCGTTTCTTTGCGCTTCTTATACTCATCTTCAATCTCACGCAGACGTTTCTCGCTGCCTTCGTGCATAATAGCAGTTTCATCGGCTTCGTTCTGCGTTTGCAAGGCAATCAATTCTTCATTGAGTTTCCGCTGTGCCTGTTCGCGCTTTGCAGCTTCTCTTTCTCGGTCCGCCGCTTCATTTCGATGAGTCTTGCCACCCTTATTTATCTTAGCCTTAGTCCTATTGTACTCCTTTTCAGCATCATCAAGAGCAGCTTTCAAGTCATCACGCTGCTTTGCGAATTGTGCCTCCGTGAGTGAGTTTGACTTATTCGCGATGAAATCATTGTATTTCTTAAGGGCGGCTTCGTAGTTCTTCTTCGCATCGGCGACATATTTATCACTTGACGCGCGAGGCGCACTGCGTTCATTATCCTCGCGTACAAGCGTATTTATTTGTGCTTCGAGTTCTGATAGAGAGAAATAGCCACGCAAAGCCTGTGGACCCGAAATGATGTGTCCGACTTTTTTGCCGTTCACCTTCATATCGTTCCGTAGTTTTTTTCGCTGTGCGATAATAGTCTTCAGGTCTTTGTTGCTGACACCAGATAAGTCGTTTAGATATTCAGCAACGTTCTGCTTTTCCTTTGAGCGGCTTAATTGCTGAAATCTTGTTCTAAGACTTTTTAGTTCCGCCTTCTCTCCTGGTGTCAGCATTGTAGTGTAAGTTCTCACACGACCGCTGCTATCTATTGTAGAGTAAGGCTTATTCAACTTTTCGAGTTCCGCTATACGCTTATTAACTTTGGTGGCTTCGGTGGCTACGTTCTTAATACTGTTTTTCCCGTCGAGTGCAGCGATTTCCTCCTTGATTGTCTTGATGTTTTTCAAGACATCGTATTCAGTCCTGTATTTCTTGAAAATTTGCGGATAATACTGCTCGAGCGCAAACAACGCATCACGGCGCGCTGTCGTGCTTGTCGCTTCATCGCTGGCAATCTGGGTCAACTCATCGATTTTCTGCCGATGTTCTTCTTCTTTCTCTATTACTTTCTGCTTCTCCTCATCATATTTCTCTGTTGCCTCTTGTACAAGTTCGGCTTCTGTTTTCATCGACGCTAAAGCAGCGACGACACCAGCAATAGCCGTTGCCACAAGCACGTATGGATTGCTCAGCATTGTCGCGTTCAGAAGTTTCTGCGCACGCTCCACAAGAACCAACCAATTGTAATGGATTGCTTCTGCCGCTGTTGCCCATCCTTGCGCAGCAGCCGCTGTCATAACCGCCGTCTTGTACGCTCCGTATGTAGCGACAAGTCCGAGCAACATCCGCCCGAATTGCTCATAATGCTCAACGATATATGACACCCCCGACAAGGTAGTATTGATGAAACCTTCGGATTGTTGACCAAGTTTGTTGAACATCACATCGATGGCATCTTCGATATTGCTTATCTGTCCTGTAATGGTTTTTGACTGCTCATCCATCAATCCGCCAAAGCGAGAGCCAGCGGATGTCATATTGTTGAACGCTTGCTGGAATACATCTGACGTGACGCGTCCAGCCGTCACCATATCACCAAGTTTGTCGGTCGTCGTGCCGAGAACCTTTGCAAGTTCCTCGGCAATCGGAATGCCTCGCCCTTGGAATTGACGCAAGTCTTGCGTGAACATTCGCCCTTGCGTCATCGTCGTGCCGTAAAGATATACCAAATCACTCAAAGGAATAGACAGACCAGCAGCGACATCACCGCAACGCACCAAAGTATCGTTGACATCTTCAGCAGCGATTCCATAGGCGAGCAACTGCTTGGCGCCCTGTGCAACGCCTTGCAAGTCAAACGGAGTGGTGGCGGCAGTCCGCACTAATTGCGACATCAAAGCATCAGCTTTCTCCGCACTGCCGAGCATTGTTCGGAATGCGACATCGAGTTGTTGAAACTCTCCGCGTATCTTGACAAGATTTTGCACAAGTTCTTTCGCGCCGAAAGCCAAGCCCATAGACGCAGCAAGTTTACCTAACCTATCAGCGAATTTATCCAGGCCTGTTCCCGACTCTTCCGCAACCTTTGCCGTTCTGCGCATTTCGCTCTGTATCTCGGCAAGCTTTCGCATCACTTGCTGATTATTGACGCTTATCGTGAAATTCAATTCTGCCATTTCTACCCTCCGAATAATTGGCGAATCAACGCAGCGTTCTGCGGATCATCACCATCCAACACTTGGCAATCGCCATTCTGTACACCCAGTTTCCGCATTTCATCATCATTGAGATAAGCGGTATTCAACGCGTCGGCAATCAGCATTTGCAAATTCGCATAAGAGATACCCCAGACGACATACTGCATTGTCCAGCCATATCGCTGACAAGCGTAATCAATCAACGAGCCGTACACGCTACGACCGCCGAACGAAACAGTCTTTGATGTTTTTTTCTGCATCGCAGTGATACGCTCACGCATCACTCGCTCCACGTCAAGACCGATATGTTTTGCAAACATCTCTACGTCTGTCCATCCAAGTGTCAGCATATAGACACTTGCGAGCTGTTCGGCATTAAGTGTCGCAAACTCTTTTGTTCGGCTCTCAATGAGAGCGGCATCAAACAAGTCATACCGCCGACGGAAACTATACAACGCAAGGATGTGACACACATCATCTTTGTGCGTGCTGCACACTTTAAGCATCTCTGCGAAAACATTAACCTTAAGATTCTCTGTGCTGAAACCAAGCGATTGTGTGATTGGCGCGACGAGATATGTCACACCGAGAGATGGCGGATAAAGGCAGTACCTTTTGCCGTCAATGTCAAAGGTTATCGGACGTTCGATAATCGTATCGATCATCTGTGCTTCTATGTCTTTCCGCTCATTCATAGTGCCCGATGTCGGATTCGAACCGACAATGCCACCTTCACAGGCGCGCTTTGCCAATAGCCAATCGGGCGGCGCGGTAAAATCTATGGAAACCCGCGCCTAACATTACCTAACTCAACTTAACTAATCACTTAACTTGTATTGCTATGAGAAAAAACCAATCTTATGCGTCTGCACCAACCTCGATTTTATCCTCCGCCCCTGTCGTGTCGGATGGATCAATCTCAATTTTGCTAATCGTGCCTGCTGGCTGTTCGGTGACAATCACCGTACCCCAATAGATTTGCTTGTGTTTCGCGTCTTGCTTCAAAGCGTCGAACGTGTAGTTCCACACACCGCCATCAGCGGTTGTGAATGTGTCCTCTACAGACGCAGCCGATTTCAAAAACGCAAAACCTTGCGAGGCTGGATTCTCTGGTTGAAGCACAACTGCATATTGACCGCCAATGACACCATCATCAGCGATAATAGGCATCGCACGACCTTCAACCGCACGGATGTTCAAGGCAAGCGCGTATGTGTTGCGATTGTACTTCACATCCTCATTCTCGCCACCTTCAATCTTGGCTTCGTTCTTGTCGCCTTTGGTGGTCGATAATTGTGTAGAACCTTCAACAGGAGTCGGCAACTCAATCCAAGAGCCGCCCCCTCCAAGTTTCTTGACAAAAATTCGGGGCTTACCCCACGCTAATACTGCCATATCTGTTACTCGTTATAATTCTGGAAAAAAAGTCTATTATTAATCATCTGTTCGTTTCTGCCGTCTACGGCGTACACTCTTTGCGAGTCCATCTTCCACCGCCAACCGCTACCGAAACGCAAGCCCAAAACATCATCAGACAATCGACAAAGTTCCCGTAGGCGCGCATCGTCGGATTCATACGCGGTACGTCGCCTAAGGTCGGGAACGTATATATTGACATTGATATATGCCTCTTGAAACTCTCCGTTTTGATTCGCCAAAACGGAAATGCACAAGTCTTCGGTGTTGGACTCGCCTGGTCGTCTACCTTTGTAGCACTTGCCGTTGATGTTTTCGGCAAGAGGCGAAGACTTGACATAAGTCCAAACCAAATCCATAATCTCAATGTCTGTTTTCATCTCTTAATCTTCGATATTTGTGCTTCAAGTTGCGCCATCACTTTTGGTGTTTCCGCTCTTGCCCACAGCTCTGTATTGGCAAGAACATCCTTCGAGTCAATGGCTTCCACATACGACGCATAGTTCATTCCAGCGACAACTATCAATGCCCACTTCTTTCGGATTCCGCTTGCGACTTTAGTAGCATAGCTCTTGCCGTCAGTCGCACCTTCTGCGCCGTTCCCCACTACAGCAAAATCGGATATTGATATGACATTACCATTGTGTACCACCGCATAGCCGATTGACGAGCGAAGATTGCCAGTTTGGTCGCACCAGCTTTGCTCTGCCGACCTTTCGCGAATCTTCGCAACGCACATCTCGCCAAGCCTTGACAGGGCGTTGAATATCACTTTGTCAACACGTTCTGCGATTCTCTGCGCTTCATTATTAATACCTTGCATTTGTACAGTAATAGGCATTGTCATCCAATTTATCCAAGCCAAAGTTTGTATTGAAGATTGTACGGAACGAACCCTTTGACTTCAAGCTCGAAAACTTTGCCGTAACGTGTAAGCCGCACTCGTTCCCCCACCTCAAACCATCTCACTCTCGGAGGCAGAAAAGCGGTGAACGTATACTTCCGCGTCACTCCATCTTCGAACAATCGCTCTTGTGGCTGTCCGTTCGCATCGGCAAGACACTCGGTTTTGTCATCATCGAGATATGTTTCGCCTTCGTGATAGTCACCAAGCTCATCCTCATATCCATCAGATGTGATGTATCGTTGTATATAGCCGTTCGTTCTCATCTCACCACATATCAGAGCCGTTATCAATTGTCGTTGCGTCATCACCGAGAAATTCAGAAGCATCCAAGCCTCCTTGACTGCACCACCAAGCAATGTTTCTTCGCACTGCCGCTAAATCTGTCGCAGCCGAAATTCCGTTCTCACTGCGGCTTGTTTCTACCCAGCCACGGACAATGCCTATGGCTGCTCGCAAAATCTCAACATCTTGCGGCATTGCCGTTGCTTCAGAATCCAAGCCAGCGTTTACAAGCGCGAGTGTAGCGGCGTCGGTATCAACATAACAGGTGTTGCAAATCAACTTGCATTGCGCCTTGAGTGCTTCCAAATTAGTCATATCAATAATCCGTTTTGAGGGTGTAGATATTATCCATCTCGGTAATCACTGGGAGCGAAAGGCTCTCAGCTTTCGTAAACTCACCCTTGTTTGCACCCTTGGTTTCGCCCACGTGCCATTTAGAAACGCGGATGCGCCCGTAGTTAGAATACGACACATCGCTCTCTGGATTAAGTTCGTTATCCGAAAGAGCGTTTTTAACAACACCGAGCTTGCCAGCTGGGATAAAGACGATGTTCTTCGCGTTGAACGGATTAACAGATGTGATCTTGCCATTGTCTTGAACGCGCACCTGTCTACGGATCTTCTCAAACTGCGGATAGCCGTTTGCTTCAAGGTAAGCGTTGATGTCGGATAACTGCACAAGCTTTGAACCTTTGTCAGTACCCCAAATCATCTGCTTCATCTTCTTTGTGCGGCACATATAGGCAATCACACTCGGAGCGGCGAGAACCTTGCCAAGAACAGTTTTGTCGTCAGCAGCGTCAAGTATTGCTTGAATATCCTCCATGCAATCTACAGAGTCAATGTTTGCCTCCGTCCATTTCGTTTTCGCTTGCGCAATATTGCTTGCAGGCTGATTGTAGTCGATTGCACCACGAACACCGCCTTCGGGGTTGTTCTTATTGTCGAACGTGAATTTGCCTTCATTTGACAGCGCGCCAAGGAATATCATATCCAAGCGTGCTTCAACACCATTGACAACGGTCGACACATCGCCCCACATCAAGTCGATAAGTTTCTGCTTCTTGACACTATCAGAAAGTGCCTTTGTGTCCATGATCTCGAGAATCTTGCGATAATCTTGCATAGACATCGGGCGAGTGATAGCGTGGTTCAACACACGCTCTTTAACGGTGTCAAGTCCGTTTGAACCAATGATTGGCTCTTTAGAGTTGTCACCAATCGTGGCTGCTGCAATAGTCACATTATACTTGCCAATGATCTCCTCAAAGTCAAGCCCAATAGTCGGAGTGTCCCAGTCAAGGTAACTGCGATATATAACTTTGTCGAACAACTGCTTGTTCAGTTCAGACGCTTTATCAATTCGTGTCTGAATGTTCCTTGTCAGTTCTCCGAAAATAGATGAAAAAACTTGATTAGCCATATCTTACCTCCTTCCTATTGTTTAATGAATAAAATGTTGTGATTCGTCTTCAAGAACGCACCGCCATCAAGCCAATCGGCTGGGAATTGCGGACAAACGTCCTTCAATGCAACCGCTGAATAAGCGACATCAAGTGTCGTCATTCCTACTGCACGAGAAGTGTAGTCAGCGCCAAGAATCGTATTCGCCTCGTGCGCTTGCGAATAAGTCGTCGCGCTATCACCTGTGTCTTTGATTGCCTCGACAAGGTAGTCACCCTTGGCAAGTGTTGCCAAAGCTGCGGAAAATTCCACAACATCGTAATCTGGGTTTGAGCGGTCGACACTCTTGACAGTTACAGCAGCGTCTTTCTTGCCGATTTTCATCACGGTGTCGCCTGCGTAGAAATGATTGTTCTTCGTAACGCGAGGCTTTGTGGTTGTGCCTCCGTCAACAACTCTGCCGACCTTGACAATCGTAGCAGTCATCGTATCGAAGTCAGCGTACACAAGCGCGCCACGAGGTATGACATCGCCAACTGGAATCGATTGACTGCAATTGAAGCCACCTGGAAGCATACGAACCTCAGTGCGCCAAAACGCATCAAGATTACCAGCATAGGTCGTTTTCTTAAATTCAATAGCCATAAAGAATTTGTTTTAAAGATTATAAATCGGGCAGCTTTTTCGCCCACGCTTCGGCGTCGTCCATAGCCGCCTGTTCGGACGATGATGTAATGCTCGCCTCAGTTGACGGCATTAGTTTGTTGGTGATAAGATCCTGCTTGTATTCCGTCAATTCTTTTTCAACATCAGCGTCATCCGCTATCGCGAAACGCTTCATCAGAAAATCGGGAATGCCCAATCTTTTCGCCGTTGCTGTGATGTTTGCCGAACGTTCAGCCTTCTGCTTCTCCGCTTTTAAATTCTCATTCTCGGCTTCAAGCGCCGTGAGTTTTTTGTCGGTTTCCGCCTTGAATTTCTTGAACCACTCTGGTTGGTCATCATCAGCTTTTTTGGATACGTCGTCGTCGCCATCACTATTGTTAGACTTCTTCTTCGCATCCTGTTTCTGCGCCTTGCGTGTCACTTCTGCTTGCATCAAGCGAGCATAAGGGACCACAGAATTCGCCTTCTCTTCGAGTTCTTCATCAGAAGCCTCGTCACTAATGCCCTCGCTTATTGTTTCAGCAATATCTTCGATGGCTTTCTTTGTCAATCCAAAATCCTTGCATTTGTCTTGGAGCAATTCTAATAGTTTCTTATTCATAATATCACGCGTAAAAATTATTCGTTTGCCTCGCGACAAATATAAAAATAAACCGCTTAAAAAGCGGTGTTTACTAAACAAAAAAATCGTTGTTTTTCAAACAAACTTCAAAAAAGTTTGCCAAACTCGGCATTTTGTTTGCTAAACATTTGCACGTTACAAATATTGTTTGTATATTTGCAGTGTAAAAAGCAAGTATTAAACACACCGCTTAATGAGCGGTCAAGGAAGATTATTAATTATTAAACTTATAAAAATGAAAGATTATCAATTATTAGACTTCAACGAGTCGATGAACGTTGTAATCAGCAACAATGCGACCGAGTACAAACCAATCGTAATCCGCTACGGAATTATGTACGACCCAGCGGATGGATTTCGCCCAATCAACGCACCAGCGAAAACAAAGAAACTTAGCGACTCTGTGGCAGCGGAAGCACAAACAATGATTGATAACGCTCGGAAATCGTGGAAACCATCAGTAAAACAAGAATCAGCAAAGCCAGCAACAACCGAAACTACTGATAATGTTTCAACATCGACCACACCACAAACATCACTTAGTGCATCTATCGCGGAAGCGATGGCTAAACTATCAGTGGATGCGATGATTCAATTCGCAAAACCACAAATTGATAAATACATCTCTGATACATACGGCGCCTTGCCTAAAATCATCGAAGTCAAATCCGATAACGGCAAGAACAAAGTTACAGGAGCGACGCACAAAGAATTTGAAACAATTCTGAAACTTGTAAACGCAGACATCCCTGTTTTCTTGACAGGCCCAGCGGGATGCGGAAAGAATGTCATCTGCAAACAAGTTGCGGAAGCTCTCGGCAAAGAGTTTTATTTTTCGAACGCAGTCACTCAGGAATACAAAATTACAGGCTTTATTGACGCAAACGGAACATTCCACGAAACGCAGTTTTACAAAGCATTTACTCAAGGTGGGATATTTATGCTTGACGAGATTGATGCTTCAGTGCCAGAAGTCCTTGTGATTCTTAACGCTGCAATCGCAAACCGATATTTCGACTTTCCTAACGGACGAGTGCAAGCGCACAAGGATTTCAGAATCGTCGCTGCTGGTAATACGTTCGGGACAGGAGCGGATGCAGAATACACAGGACGCTACCAGCTTGACGCATCAAGCCTTGACCGCTTTGCAATCGTTGAGATTAATTATGACACGAATATTGAAATGGCAATCGCTCGTGGAGCGGTAGATATTGTGGATTTTGTACACGCGTTCCGCAAGGCAGTCAAGGCTGCGGATATGCGCTATACGGTTTCTTACAGAGCGATTGAGCGACTTGCAAGCCTTAGAAGCGTCTTCGATGTGAAAAAAGCAATATCACTTGCGATTGTCCGAGGGATGGCGATTGACGATTTGCGGATCATCGCAAAAAACATCAAAGACGATGAAGATAACGAATATGTAATGACCCTTAAATATAAATTGGCTAAATAATCACGACTATGGCAAAGAATATTGAAATCGAGAAATTCGCAACAATCGATGCTTTTGTAAAATCTTTGAACACTCGGGAATTAAATCCAGCATTCAAAAACAAGGGAGAAGTATCAAGCAAAATCAAAGGGAATAAAGATTTCTATAAGACCGACACATACGAAGAGAGCGAAGAATTACTAACTGGCGGATATAGAGAAGGGCTGTCTGTAATACAGAGTGAGAAACGTGTGAACAATTATGGTTTTATTAAACGGAACATTCCAACGGTTGGCGTTGTAGGTTTCGCTCCACACGTACCGAATGCAATTGCGGGCATTCCACAGTCAATGGTATCTGTCAAGGCGCGTAATCAGAAATCCAAAATTGTGAGCATCATCTATAACAACAGCGCGAGCTGCTCTGTAACGACAAGTCAACTCGCCGTTGCTGGAAGGCACGTTCTTGATGTCGTAGCAATTCTCGAACGTCAAGGCTACAGGGTTAATGTCGACATTTTAACAACGGCTTGCACTGCTACACAAGTAGCGATGTGCTTCGTTCGCGTCAAGGACGCTTTGCGGATAATCAATCCACTTAAGCTCGCATACATCCTTGTGCATCCATCATTTTTCCGTAGACAAGGATTTCGTTGGATTGAAACCTGTCCCAAGATTACAGACGAAACATTTTCCGACGGCTATGGCTATCCGTTGATATGGCTGGCGAATAAAAAGAACGAGTCTGAAAGAGAATGGATGAAGCGGCACGGACTTCTCCCCGATGGCGTTTTCTTCACTTGCTACAATGAAGCGGTTCAGAATAACGCTGAAGAGCTGATAGATATTATGGGTTTGGGCAAAAAGAAGTAAGTTTAACTACAAAGATAGGCGAATGGAAATATTTGTCTATCTTTGTTATCGATAAATCAACGCTGTATGGAGAGAATCAAACTGGCGAAAGAAGAGAAGGAGGCTTTACGGATTCTGCACGAGGGCAAAATCAATATGACAACCGACCCTCAGCGAATCGGCAGTCTGTCCTATGGATTTGAAGCACTTGAACGGCTTGGTCTTGCTCGGTGCGCGTGGTCTGAGGGACACGTAATCGAGGATGTCGCAATAACAAGCAAAGGAAGACGGTATGTTGACCATAATCCCAAATTGCGGAACCCTGTTGATTGGGAGAAAATCCTCGCAGTCGCATCGGTCATATCTGTTATCATAGCGGCTCTTGCATTATTCATCGCCTGCTCTGCGATTAAGCAAAACAATTCGTAATTTTTAAATAACAGCAGATATGGATAAAAACATTCTCAGACAACTGCAAAAAATTGGCAAAAAAAGGGATTGGGATGTAATTGAAGAAGTAGGTTATATAAACGGCAAACCCGTATACCAACTGCGGTGTAGCGCAATTCCTCTCGGTCATAAAGTCGGATACCCACATTTATTTTCTTTTGACAATTTTAATATTGTATATGCCTTAAATTTTGAACAAGTAAGAATCATAATCAAGCAAGATTTATTCCAACAAGGCGGAAAGAGAATCCAATAAACTTGGATTGATTAATAATTTATCAACCCTTAACAATTGAATTTTTGAACCTTCTACCATATCATTCACAATCTCTCCGATGGATAAAAAATCATTTCTTTGTGGGTCATAAAAGATAAGACCTCTTTCTGTCCGCTCTACCGTGATAATGTGCCCCATATTCTTCGAGACATCCCAACCTATGTGATACCGACTGCCAACAACTTGGGTCTGTTTTTCAATTTTTGAAATAATCTCCTTTTCTGACCCTCCAATCAGTGCTGTGAATTCTGGTTTTTTGCCCTTTGATGTCAGCCACGCTTGTCGTGTATCATCAGACAGGAGCATTGATACGCTTCCGCTTTTATGGTCGTAGGCGAGAGATGTGACATCAAACCCGCGCAACCGCAATTCGTGAACCAACACACAAGCAGCACAATTCTCATCATCTCGAAATACATTCGATTTACCGCCGTCGGCTTCCTCGAACGACATTGGTTTGCCTCGCTTCCATCCAGTCCTTTGCTCTATGTCTTTGAAATTTAATTGCTGCTCTTCTGAATAATCGTGTCGTTCTTGATGACTCAATATTGCCTCCTTTGCGGATTTACTTGCGGCTCTGCCGAGCTTTACCCCTTTATACAGACCTCTTTTTTGCTCTTGATTTATGCCTAACATCCGACTATTATCTTTCACCCAATACGGCAACGACTGCGCTTCTGCAACTCTGCTCTTGTTACTCTTCCACCAATCTTGAAAATACTTGTTTGGCTCCCGAATCACGCTCTTACTTTCGGGTATAGGCTCATCGTTAAGGATAGCCTCCTGTATTTTGTCAAACTCTTTTTCATCTGCAAGTATCGGCACGACATAGCAACGGCATTGCGGATGCCAACCTTTAAACACAAAGTCTTTAGGGTACACTCCTCGATTGCCTTTCTCGCCACGCCTTGCTGACAAATCATTGCAAATATCTGGCTCTGGATGATTATCAGACAACACGACACGATAGCCAATAACAAAATCAAGTTGTCGCCATCGCTCTTGATCCGCGGTGCGATATGCCATATTTGTTTCTGTCCGCGCCAACCGCATAGCGTTTTTGTATGACGAACGATACACACCGCGACCAAAAGAATAGTCTTTAAGGTTCACCGTCTGCCATGACACATTGCCCGTCACAGCGTCAACAACCTTGCGTTTCCACACGCGCCCATAAACAGGCTCTTTTCCGACAACGTTGCCGTCAGCATCAAAGATGTCTTGTTCGCCCGTCTTGACACGAAACCGACGAAACATCATATCTGGGCGCTGAAGATACTTGCGCACCTCTCGCGACACCGTAGCGGCGCTCTTGCCTTCACCCATCGCTACGGATAAAGCCATCTCCATCTCGGTTTTGAAATCACCAACGTATTTCCACACACGCTGTGACAGATTCAATCCACCATACTCAGATTTGCGTTTGAAGAACGCATCCACGCTTTCTTTGTTCCGCGCGAAAAACCGAGCGTAGTGATTATCCTCTTTAACTTTTCTACCAAAGATTGACGTAATCAGCGCATCGCAAGATTTGTTCGCATTTCCCCACTCTGCAATTACGCCGCCCTTGATTTCGTTGTATACGCCGCTATACAACGCTCGGAGAATAGCATTTGCTTGTTCACTTAATCTTTTGTTGTCGGAAAACGAGAATGCCGCAGACACTCCGTTGGACGCCTTCATCGCAGAAAGCTTCAACAGCTCATCGGTAGCGGTAGCGTAAAGCCGTCGCACATTGTCGGCATAATGCTCTGTACGCGAGAAAAGCATTTTAGCGGCGTTGTCGTAGTCAATCTTTTTTTTAAGCATAGTTACTTATGTTTAAACATTTCGCAGCCGTGAGCGTAAAGGAAACGGCTGAATTGGCGCAATCTGCAATCGCACAATATCGGCTTGCCAAGGTAATCCGCATTGTGCGGATTGTAAGAGTGTACACAATCCGCACAGTCGGGAAGCCGTCGTTTTATTGTCGGCATCTTACTCCGCACCGCCATATATATCCTCTTTAGTCTGATTCAATCCGAACAAATCGCGTTGATTCTGCGATGCTTGCTCTTCCTCATGGGCGAGTCGCTCGAGTTCTTGCTTGTGATCCTTAACGAGTGGGTTCAATTCAACCGCACCTTCAGCGGACAGGATTGCAGCATCACGTGCTTTGGTAATATTGTCTATTGTTTCGGTGATATTCTCACCGAACGGTTCTTGGAATTCGTGCTGAATCACGCAACGTTGGCACTCCTCGCGCAAAGAAATGTCAAGCACATTGCCTATGATAGCCAGTATCAGATTACTTGTTCGGTCGAGCAATTCGTCGTGCTGTTCCTTGTGCCTGTTCGCCTTTATATCAGCAAGCAGCATCATTTGTTTTAACGCTTTTCCGCTGATGTTTGACAAACTTTTCATATTGTCAAACTCAATATTAGGCGTGAATGTCTTGGATAATATATGCTTTTGAAGCCAATCGATTTCGGCTTTCTTACTTTCGGGCGCACTATCCCACGTCAGATACTTTGCATATTTAGACACATCATCAACATTGTTTCCACGTATACGCAACGTCTTGTTTTCATCGCCTTTATCGGGCATTGATTTGATGATATCTTCGTGGATTAGGAACATTGGGTCAGAGAAATAATCGTTCGTGTCCGCTGTTCTCGAGCCGATATACTCTTCGCGCTCTATCAACGGCTCTACACCACTCCATTCTTTTTCTTGCTGAAACAAAATTACAGGAATCTTGCCTACAAGGTTTTCTTCGGGCGTCACCTCCCAACCGCCGCTTGTTTGCTTGCAACGATATATCACACTCGGCGTGTAGATGTCGAAATGATACACCGATGTTTCGCTTGTTTCCTTGACATAATAACCCCACGCAAACGACACGAGATTTTCATAAATATCCCAACGCGAATATATCTCATCACCCTTTGAGCGAGCAAGTACACGGATTTGAACATCGGGCTTGCCATCTTCGTTGCGGAATACGTGAAACAGCATTGCCGACTGCGTTTCCGCACCAGCCAACCGCTTGCATTGTCGAATCTTGGAATTGAACCTCGTAGACTTGATTATATCGCCAAATTTCTCAAAAGCATTATCGGTATTGTCTGACTGCTGAAGCCACTTGACAGGCTGCCCATAGATAAACACTACCGAAATCTCATTGATGTACTGGGGGTAATTCAATGGCAGCTTCCATCGCTTGATTGTCGACTTGCGTTGCCCAAGCTTGTTCCGAACAATCTTATCTTCACGATGCATAATCTCGTGAGCGAGCGGATTGTACTCGCGCATCGCCTCGTTCGTTTCTTGCTCGTAACTACGAAACAGTGTTTTGATACGCGAAATATCCCGCGCCTTGATTAAATCCTCAAACTCTTGATTGCGACCGACGGCAGCGTTGATATAGTTGACTGCTGTCTGATAAAAATCTCTTATCATCTCTTCTTTTTGTTTTTGAATTATTGTTTTTATTATCGAAACATCTTGCCTATATCGGCAATAAATCATCCACGCTCACATCATCAGACAGCTCTATGTCTGCGTTATCGCTAAAGTAATTAATCGCATAGCCCAGTAAGTCCACATATTCATCGTGGGCTTTAGCAGGGAAGCCACAAATCTCATCTATAAACTCATCATTCCATTCGCCCTCGACAATATAGACACGCCCACACTCGACTTTGGGGGCTACTGCATGAAGTCGCACGTCCTTTGGGTCTTTAGGTGTGGGTGTATATGTCACGTTTAGGCTTGTTGAAACTTCAAGCTGCTGTACTACCGATTTGCCATTTGCCTTTGGCTCAACTCGTAGCGTACTTTGTGCACTGTCATAGTCATTAGCATATAGATAATCGGGAAGAAACTTCAATAGGTCGGGGAATGATTTCCACACCTTTTTAGCACATACGATATAGATATTGTTCTTAATTTGGCAAGCTCCGATAATTCCCGATGGGTCATTGTCGGTTTTCTTCTTCTTTTCGTCATAGGCGGTATCAAGAAAGAAGTGCATGGTCTCACGGAAGCGCAAAGCTCTAAAATCGGTAAACGATATCTTTCTGAACCAATTCTCCTTGATGATGTTACCGCCATCTGCTGTTGGCGTTTGCATATACTGCCCGGCATAACCTCTGCTACCTAAATCCGTTTTGGCTTCATTCAGAACGTTTCTGTTAAGTCTCCTTGCGTCCAAAAGTCCATCAACATAGTTTGCACGGAGTGAAGAAGGCTTCACATCGTCACAGTCTTCTGCAGGTAGGCAGATGTGTCTGATATTGTCGCCTTTCTTTTTCAGCAAGTAACCCGTAACATCGTCTTCATGTAATCGCTGCATGATGGTCACAACGGGCGTGTTGGCTTTATCCACCTTACGGCTTGAAAGCGTCTTTGTGTGCTCGTTGGCTTGTACTCGCATTAACTCTGACTCTGCCTGCTTGGGGTTCACAGGGTCGTCATTGATGATAACGTGGGCATGAAAACCCGTAATGGTTGCGCCCGTAGAAGTGGCGTAACGATATCCCGTCTCCGTGTTTTCGTAGTTCTGTTTTCCCGATTTGTCCTTTCGGATTTGTATGTTCGGGAAAAGTATCTGAAACTTGTCAGATAGAATGATGTCCTTTGATTTGGTAGCGTGTTCAATGGAAAGACCACCCGAATAAGAGTTTGTGATTATTCGGATGGTCGGGTCTTGCGTCCACAACCACACGGGCCACATAATGGTTACGATGGTTGATTTGGTTGTACCTGGTGGAATGTTCACGATAAGATCATACGGCTTTGGCTCTCTGCGCACAATAGACACAGAGAGCTTCTGCAATTCCTCACACAAGAACGGAATGTGCCAATTAAAGACTGGTGTTTCCTTGATGATTACATCCCAAAATGTCTTCACAAAGAAAAAGAAGTCTTTACGGCACTGCTCCGCTACAACTTGTAGAGCGAGTTTCGTATAATCTAATCGTTGGATCATTCTTCTTTCTTGTTGATAATATCAAGTCCGATACCGAGCAGCACTTCACGCTGCTCGTCTGTCAGCTTGGAAAGGTCTATTTCAGAACTCTTGATTAAATCCTTGCCGTCTTTTCCCGTAATTTCACTGCGCTCTGTATAGCCACGGTCTTTCATCTGCGTTTTTGCATAGAAGATTATCATCGTGGTATCACCCTCTTTCATTTTCTTCAAGATAAGGCTTTCGGCAAAGTCCTTTTGCAGTTCCTTCACATCGTCAGCCTTTTCTTTGAAGTCTGGGTCTTCTCGATAGTATCGGTAATATGTCATTCGTGATACGTTGCACGCACGACAAGCTGATGCCACGATGCCGCTGTTCTTGGAAAGCGCATTGAGAAGGTCTTCCTTTTCACGGGCGACCCTCTCGTCAATATTCTGTGTGTCACGTTCTGCCATACTTTTTATTTTTGTCTCTGTTTTGAATATCACGATACAAATCACCGACAAGAACACGATATGAACGTTTCTTCGGGTCTCCTGCAAGCAACACTTGATACATCTTCTGATAGGTCTTGACCGATGTCGCTTCTGTGCATCGAGCGTAAACTTTCTTGGCTACTTCATAGCCTGGATAGTCGTCAGGGTTTTGCGCCGCCTTTTTCATCGCGTCGATGAACATCTGCTTATAGTCCTTACCTTTCTCCAAATCAAATTTGTTGTCCTGCTTGGATGAGCGGAACATATCTGTATCGTGATAGAGCATAACAAGGTCTGCGTTTGGCTCTCGTCTCAGTATTCGCTGATACAAGTCTGGGTAGAACTCCAAAACCTTAGGCAGACTCTTGATAGTGTCGATAGAGAAGAATTGCGATATACGGAGCTTGTTAAGTGCTACGCCTACTTTGTATAGGTAGATGTAGGTAATAGGAATTTGAAGCCCCGTACGCTGAATATAGAGCCAAATGTCTTGGTCTCGCCAATCGTATATCGGGTAGATGAATGTTGATTTCGTTATTGAAGAAATTGCACTTCTACGTTGCGGACTTTCAGCCATTCGCAATCCTACCATTTGCGGAATATCTTTGAAGATTTTCTCTCCGAAGACTTGGTAGCTCATTCCCATTCTGAAAGAAGTGTGGTTGCGGATTGCGAACTTTGGCATAGGTCTAACCCATACACTTTCCTGCCCGGGCTCCCAGCAAATAAAGCTCTCGTCATTGGCTAACTTGTTGCAGCAATTATAGTGCTTGATTGGCAAACAGAACCAATAGAACTTTGCACCGAGAGACATAAACTTGCTGCGCCATTCAAGAACGATTTTCTCAACATCTGGGTAGATTGCTTCTTCATCAAAGAATGTAACCATGAGACGAGAGAACGATATGCCGTATTTCTGCATCGTCTTGATAACGATATCAGCCATACAGATACTGTCCTTTCCTCCAGAGAATGACATTGAGACCGTCTTGTTGTTATGAAACGCTTCAAGAACTCTGCGCTCTGCCGCTTCCACAACATTGCATTTTAAGTCTTTGATATACATAAGCGTCCCTCCTTATCCTCGTCTTATGACTTGTGCCTTGCTGAACTTTTGGTCTCCACGGGAAGTAACCAACTTCAAGAATGTTTCTCTGTCAATCTTGGATAGTCTGAAAATCTCCTCACGGCTCATGCCTAACTTCTTAGAAATTTCGTCCACCTGCAAACCTTCATCGAGCAGCTTCTTTACGATATGCTCCATAGGTTCAAGCAAGTGTGTACCACGGGCGCGGTTGAAAGTCACGGTGCCTGCCATATCGTCCGTTGCGTTCTCATGTGCAACAATGACCACGGGTATCTTGTTGCCGAGAAGTGTTTTCAACGGCTCTCGCCCAGACACCATCCAACGGTGGAAGCCGTCGATGATGGTGTAGTCTGGGCGAATGACGATAGGAAAGCAAAAACCGTTATTCAGAATACTCTCTGTAAGCAAATCAAGGTTCTTCTTCAAAACCTTGTTAGGGTTGTAGTCATTTGGCTTCACCAAATCACGATCGATGAATTGCAGATTTCGCAATGGTGCGAAAAGGTCTTTGTCTTTCTTAGCCATAGTCGTAGATATTAGAGGATTATTTCTTTACCGCAATGAGGGCAAATCATAGTTCTTGCAGGCTGCATTCCGCTCTCGATGTCGTTACGCTCCTCATCCTGGTCGTCACGCTTCTCCTGTGGAATGCCCTCAACCTGCTTTTCGTTACTCTGAGGTTTCAGAGCAGGCTGCGAGAAATCCACTCCCATATTGTCTTTTACAGACTCGTTTATGATGGCATCGAGATAGTCAGTGCCAAAGCCGATGATGTCGAGTTCTCCAACCTCCCTGATGATTTCCTCAATCTTGGTGTAGTTCACATACGACATGGACTGAATTTTGTTGTCCTCAATAACGATTTTGAGTTTCTGCTTGTCTGTAAGACCATGCATGATGCGTACCTCACCCTCAGTCTTGCCGAGGTGCTGTAAGGCGAGAACCTTGCCGTGTCCGCAAAGGATTTTTAAGTCATCATCAACGAGGATGGGATAGTACTGTCCGTAGGTCTCCATGCTCTTTGCCATTGCATCAATCTGTTCCTGCGGATGAATGTTAGGGTTCTTCTCGTATGGAACGAGCTTTGCAAGTTCCACAATTTTGGTTTCGTGTTTAATTGCCATATGAATTACTTTTAGTGTTAATGAACTCTTTTGCTGATGCAATGTAAGGTGCTGCATCACGCACCATTGATGGGTTGATGTCCCAAAGCTCTTGCCAACCATTTTGCACTGTGCCTACCCATTGACGAGCGGGCCACACTCCCGTGCCGACAACAAAACCGTTTTTCCAATCGTATAGAGGAGGGACTTGCCTGTTAAGGAAGTAGTGTATCACCGCCATAACATCTTCGTGCTTCCAATGTGCGATAGGAGATAAGCGAGTAACACCTTTTGCGTCCGTATAGATGTTCTGCCCTTTACCGCCAACATGATTGCCGTCTTGAAGTCTACGCCCCAAACAGATGATGTCAAGGTGCTGTTCTTTGAAGTATATGGCTTGTCCTCTGTGTTGGAGGATGTGGAACCATTGAGCAGCATACTTAGAGTTCACGGGAAACAGCATATCGGGATGATCTGCAACATACTTGATGTCGAGTTTCGGATTATCAACGATTGTTAGACCTTTCGGGGCATGAGCCTTGCACCAATCAACAAAACCAGGATATTCAATCTTTGAAGCAGTGCATAACACGCATTTGTCAATGCCTGCACGTTCACAGACAACTTGGAGAGCGAGACTATCCTTGCCACCGCTCCACGCATAAGCTACATTTTTCCCTGCTGTTTTTGCCTTGATGTCTGAAACGGCATCAGCGACCAATCTCTCCGCTTCTTCACGAGAGATTAGTTGCTCGATACTATTCCACACTTTGACAAAATCCTCATTCTTGGAGGACTGCTTCTTGCCTAAAACGTATTTTGCCATAATCAGTTGAATTGTAGGGCACAGCCTAACTGCATAGACTTCGTACCACCGTCATACTTCATCTGCAACCAATCATTAGGAGTAACCTTCCATCGGAAGTTAGCGATGAAGCCCGGCTTTGCTCTGCATGAATACCCTGCATTGATAACAAATAGTTTATGAGCATAACCACCAACAAACTGCAATCTGTCTCCGTCACAGAACTTTTTGCCGTTATACATGTTCTCCCATGTTCCATCCACCATAAAGCCGAGAGGGAGCTTGTATGTGGCTGATAGCGTATGTTTATAAAGGTTTGCTTTTGTGTTGTAGATAGAGCGAGAGAGAACGTAGAACTTTTTAGCCACGTTGAAGTTGAGCCACACCTGCGGAACAAAGGCTTCCTTGTTGATGTCGTACTGCAACACGGGGGTGATACTGAAACGCTCTCCGATATCCTGCTTGTAGCCAACGAAAGGAGCTACACCTACATTCTTGCTGTTGTGCAAGTCGATGGAGACGGGCACCCAAACACGGAACTTGGTAGGCTGAGTAATACCGTCAAATATCTGCGCATTAGCCTTCACGTCGAAAAGAAGACTGATTGCTGAGATAATGATAAAAAGTTTAATTCGATTTTTCATTGTTCTTTTGCTTTTAAGATGATAAAATTATTCGTTGATAGTATCTAATTCCTTTTGCGGAAGAAGTCGTGAAATCACACCAGACAAGCCAATAGTGAGCAGTGAGCCTGCAACAATCATAGGTGTAATTTTCATAAGGTTGCCTACTGCGAAGATTGGCAGACCGACAACGATACTTGCCAAAATGCCGTAGAAGATACCTCTTTCAGTCATTCTCTTGCCGTTAATAGCAAAGATGGTCGGTAGCATAACCGAGCTGCGAAGTGTTCCGTAGAACAAGAACAAATAGGTGATTGTAAGACCAGGAATGTTCGCAACTGCGATAGCCAAAATGCAGACTGCAACCATAACCATTCTTGCAATGCTGATTGATGAATAGGTCTTGCCGTTGATAGTTACGTTCTCTCCGTCAGACTTACCATTTGAGAGACGCATAACAACATCATGTCCTGCAACCGATGATACAGCACAGAAGATACTATCAACTGTTGAGATAAGTCCTGCGAGGATCATCAAGAAGAATAGATACAAGAACCACTTCGGGCAGAAAGCTATAACTGCTCCAACATTGACGAGTTGGTTATCTGCGATGTCAAGTCCTGCTCCTGCTGCAAACAGACCGAAGCAAGCAAGCGATGTCGGTACGATGGCAAAAATGAGAGCTGCTACAATCATTGTGCGCTTCACTTTATCAGGCTTGACACAGAAGACACGCTGCCAAAACATCTGATCCCCAAATGTACCCGAGAGCAAGCCGATTGTGGTCGGCAAACCAAAAGACAACATTACTGCAATTCCCGTCGGGCTGAACAGTTGGCTATAGTCGCCCGTGATACCACCGAGACCATTGACAAGTGTTTCGATACCTGCATCTGCCGTCATAATCGGGAGACCGAGAAGCAATACGAGAGCGATAAAGCCCATCTTTGCGAAGTCTGTGGTGACACTACCACGGATGCCGTTAGTTAGCGAATAGAGCAATGGTACTACCGCCAAAACTAAAGTTGTGGTGAAGAACGGAAGACCCGTAATCTTGTGGAAGATGGTTGCGCCTGCCAACAACTGAACAGCAAGTGAGCAAATCTGCAAACCGAAACTCTCCACAAGAAACATATTATGCGCTCTATTGCTGTAAGTCTCACGGATATAGTCGCTGAAAGTCCAACCATCGGGGCGTAGCTTGCGCATCTTGTTTGCAAAGAATGCGAACAGTACCATCGTGAGAACATTCGGGACGATGAACCAAAACATTCCTGCGAAGCCTTGCGTGTACGCTTTTTCCGCTGCCGTAAACATGGAAGGTGCCCATACCCACGTTGCTGCCATCGAAAAGGCTGTTAGTAACCATGGGGCAGAATGTCCTGCCGCCAAAAATTCTGCTTTCGTCTGTGTTCTCTTTCTCAGACAAAGCACGATGGCACTCATCACAACAAAGAAAAGTGCGATGAGTGCCCATCCGTCAAACTGTGTCAAAATCTTCATATAAAAATTTTTTTTGATGTAACATTTGTTTTATCTTTTGCAAAGATATTTATACTCCGCCTAATAAGCGTACATTTGCGCCACAAAAATGGGTATTTCACCCCAAATAAGCTGTAACAGTCTTGATAAACTGCTCCAAACTGCGCACGATAACGTACTTGTTCCCACACGCTGATGCTATTTTCTCCCACTCCTTCTGTCTTTCAGACTGTTTGCCCGTTGCAGTCTTGAACTCGATACAGAGTGAGCCATACCCTCTTCTTGATACAAGCAATATCATATCCGCAACTCCTGGTGTCACACCTTCTGCTCTCATAATGCTTGCTTCAAACTTTCCACGCTGCCCCCCATTAGGCACAGCGAACATAAGCGGTGCAAACTGACGGTATTGGTAATCAAACCATCGTTTGCACGCTATCTGTATTTTACTCTCGATATGTCTCATCAGAATGGCAAATCATCATCTTTTTTATTTTCCTGCTGCTGCGGCGATGTCGGTTTGCTATCAAGCATCTCCAAGTTATCGACATTAATCTCGGTAATCGTTTTCTGCACTCCGTTTTTATCGGTAAACGCTCGTGTACGCATTTTCCCTTCGACGTACATCCGAGAGCCTTTATGCACATATTTTTCAATAACATCGGCAAGTTTGCCGAACACCACGATGTTGTGCCACTCCGTGCGTTCGGGAATCGTCACTCCATTCTGTGTTGTGTAACTTTTCTCTGTCGTTGCGATGCTGAATGATGCGATTTTCGCATTGTTTTGAGTCGTGGATATTTTCGGCTCTTTACCGACATATCCGATTACTTGCGCTTTGTTTAGCATAGTCTTTTTTATTTTATAAATATAATATAATATATTACTTAATATTCACCCCTTTTGCAGAATAGTTGTTATACAACTCCGTTTTGTCGATCTTGAAGTTGAAGCACAGATAGCGGTCGCTGCCGTCAGTCTGATGGGAAATAGTATCATCGACATTCGTTGATAAATCGTTCTTGTTGTTTGTCGTAAAACTCTTTGTTAATCTCGCAACCTACAAAGTCAAAGCCGAGATTATACGCGGCTATCCTTGATGAGCCACTGCCTAAATGCGTGTCAAGAATCTTGTCGCCTTGCTTTGCAAAGGTCTTAATGAGATATTCGTATAACGCCACAGGTTTCTGCGTTGGGTGTATACGTTTCTGTCTGTAAGAATAACTGAATAGTTTCGCTGGCGCCTTGAACGATGTCCACAAGTATTCGCACGCAGAGAAGTTTTTCCACGGCTGTCGCTTGTCCCACACAACGAAACATCTGCAAGGCGGCAGATTGAAATAATTCCCACCGCAAATTATCTGATTCTTCGACACGCGGAACAACTCCTGGAAATATTCATCCGTAGGCGGAATATCCCATTCCATCGGCATCGTGTTCAACACCCTTATACGCTTCTTGCCTCCCGTAATACCCACGCCACTCGCTTTAAGACCATAAGGAGGATCGACAATGGCTAAATCAAAAGCCTTGTCGGGGAGAGTCCGCATATACTCTATGCAGTCAATGTTGTACGCTATATTCATTGGAAAAAAGAAAGGGAGGAAACCGATGCTTCCTCCCTGTTGTCCTCTGGGGTTAAAGTTTTTTTTATCTACAATAGTAGAAATTCTGAATCGATTTTTGTTTAAATCCACAGCCTTTCGGCTGACTCCCTTCGGACACCACAAAGATAGTGCAGAGAGTATCGTAGATACAAGGACTTTAACCCAATTAACAGAGAGAGGTTAATAATGTTAATTGTTATTCTTTAAGTTTTTCAATGTTCAATCTGATTCCGTTGACGACACAGAACTCGCACATATAAAGTGCGGCAGTCATAAGGTCTTCGCCCTGGGGCAAAACGCCAAACATTCCATCCCAATCCCAATCCAGCGTCCATTTTCCGTCATCATCTCTCGATATAGACAAATCACCCGATAGCCAATTGCTCTCTGCTAAAGAATCAAAACAATGCTCATTAATTGGAACGTTAAGGGAGAATGCTTCACTCTGCTTTGAATATTGGACGTTAGGAATTAGATTCAGCACATTCTCCAATGTGCAGTATTCTTCTCTTAGGTCTATATTGCAGTAAGTCCGCAAATAGTCTCTTACTTCTTTTTTTGTCATAATAATAATGTTAAATAAAATCGTAAATGGCGATGTCGCCTTGTGGGTTCTGCTTGTTCTTCTTGTTGCGTCTCCACGCATAGGCGAACGGCATTATCTTCTCGTACCATCGAGCGTCCTCCATCATGGAGCCTACATACTGGGTAAGGTTCGGCTTGTAGTCGAACTCCACAATCTGCGCCCAGTCGCCCTTGCGGTTGCCACCGAAGAGGTGCATCAACTTGTTGCCTTTACTCCAATCTTGGCAGAACTCCTTGAAGTAAAAAACGTTATGGTTTTGTTTGTTTGGGTCTTCGAGAATTAGACGCACGAAGGCACGTTGATTATAGCGGATCATCAGTCTGTCCAACCGCACCAAGACATCGATAGGCTTGACCTCGTGTGTGCATTCGTAGAGTCCGTGGGCAAAGTATGGTTCGCCCTGCTTGGTGAAGCGGATGCGCAAGTCGAAGCATCGTGCGCCATCGTGCCACTGTTCCTCAATTGTCTTGCGCTGACACCGAGCGAACGGTATCATAAACCATCCATACCACTTCTGCGGTCGGAGATAAGTCATTGAATTGTGTGTGCCGATTATCGGCGTTCCTTGTTTCTGTTCCATTTTCTTCAATCAATTTTTAATTCAAAAAGTAATTCCTCTTGCCGAGCAACCGACGGTCGCACCTGCATTATAACCATCTCTATGTCTTCTCCTATCCGAAAATATAAGCGTTGTCGCTCTGCGCCTCTATTCAGCATCGAGACTCTTCCGCCTGTCGCTGTTGCCAACTCGCACAAGAGAAGCAGATATTTCGGCTTGACGATTGCGTCGGCAATCTTAACCACGCCTGTTCGTTCAGTAAGACTGTATCCGCCACATATTGGACATACTACTGAAATCTGATAATCTTTCCCGAGTCTATCAGTGTATGTACACCTGACCCTTCCAATACCTCCACACTCTTCGCAAACGGTCAAAAAGTCTCCCCAAGCGCCGTATTTTTTGCTCTTTAATTTTTCTTGTAATTGCTCGATGTCCACCAAGCAATTGCAAGTCTTAGAGGGAAAACAGTGATCAATATTAATTTGCTTAGTTAGTGGCGAGTAGCCGCCGTTGTTTCCTTGCGACTTAACTCGTATCAACGCATATCCGTCCGTTGCGACAATCCATTCGCCATAGACAAACGGCTTCTTGAAAACTTCGTGAAATTCAGAAGCTTCGTCTGCGAGCTTCTCCAACACGCTCTTAATCTCTTTTCTCATACATTCATCATATTATTTCGTTCTCAATACAAAATTCCGCCATCTTGATTGCCGCCTCTGTAAAGCTGGTATCTTGTGGCTTGCGACCGTTGATTCCCTCCTTGTCGAAGTCGAACACCCATCGCCCATACATCACAGAAATGGTCAAATGCCCAGAGATGTTCGGATAATCTCCGTCGCTATCCAAGCATTCTTCATATTCTTCGTTCGGGTTGACAACCCGAATCCATTTTGTCTGCGGCACTCTGTCCACACACAAAGGCAGACAATCCAAAAGGTTCTGCAACGTCCATTCATTGCCAAGATTAATGCCAAGACTTACCAGCTTCTTAATTTGCTTTTGCGTAAAATCATTATTGCCTTGAATCAATTCGAGGAAATCAGAGGCAAGGTAGAACAGAAGTCTTTCTCGGCTTCTGTTCGCCAAGTTGTTGACTACGTATCTTGCAAAGTCCTCTTTGTCCATCCGTGACAGGTCGTTGAACGCGTCAAAAATATTCATTTCGTTTGTTGTCATAATTTCAATGTTTTTAAATATCATTTTTCTCTTCCTTTTCCAAAACCTCCTTAATCTTGCAAAAGATGCTTTCGAGCAAATAGGCGAACGGCTCGCTGTCCATCCCGACTTTCAGTTGTATAAGGCAGTCCTCGTAAACGTGTATCGCAACGTGGGCGGCCTCGTGGGCGACGTGCTGGATTTTGCAACAGTCTGACAGAAATACCAGATAGCCGTCCACACCTTTGCTGTCCGTAACTCTTGGGAAAGTCAGTGCCGAAGCCTCATTGTCGAGCGTGTTTTGCGTGATGTCGCTGACATCGCAATCGTAACGAAATAAAGCATACAGCTTTTCCCAATCCTCGTTTTTCGCCACCCATAACTTCTTTGGGTACGGCTCTATATTGAATGTCTGTATCATAAATTCATCCTCCTAATCTCGTTTATATGGTTAATAACTTCACCGACTGAATTGTCGGTTGAAAACTTGTGGATAAGCGTGCAGCCATTTGCAATGTACAACGATCCGTCAATAAGTCTGACGGACAGGCTTGCGCACACTTCCTTATTTCTTCTCTGCGCCCTCCGCCTCTGCTGGCGAAGAAGCCACATTCTGTATTGCTTTATCATTTTAATAGTAATTTTACTGCGGAGAGTGCTTTTATAAGTGATTCTAAACGTTGTTTATCTATGTAGAATAGGCTTCTCGCTATTTTTCCATCTTCATACGCAGAAATCAAAACATACCCTTCATTTGCCTCTATATTTATAAAAGCATGGTTATGTTTATCATCAATAATATCTAAGCTATACATTACTCTATTGTTATTATAAAAAGACCTTGTTGTAAAGGTCTACGAATAGTTTCCCGAATTGCGCTGCACGCGCGGACGATTTGAAGCAAAGCCGAGAACCGACAGTCGCATACGCAAACGTAGGCGCGTAAGTCGTATTCGCGCACACGAACCCCGCAGCATCCTTGTTATATACGAACCAAGGAAACCACTTGTCTTGTTCCCAATCCGAAAAATCGGGTACAAAACCATCTTCCTTGTTCCATACCTGTGCGACGGTGAACAACTTGTTCAAGGCAATCAACGCTTCAATGTGCTTGGGGTTGATGTCGGTCACAAGTCTTTTGACATCTCCGGACTTGGGAATGTGTGCTACATTGGGTTTCAATCCAAGTGCTTTTCTTGCGCTCTCAAAATCCGTGATGACTTCGTTTATGTCACCGCATTCAACTTCTTCAAGAATGAAATCAAACGGTGACAAATGACTGTCAACGTCCCGACTTTCATTGTTGTAGCTGAGGTATCTCATCAACACTCTTCCAGCTTCTTTACGTGAATTGTAGATGGCTCGCATAACAGTCTGCTCGCTTCCATCCGCGTTTTTGATAATGTACTTCTTCATTTTTTATTGATTTAGAAATTCTAAAAGTTCTTCCGCTTGGCTGAGGGCGAAATCTGAGTCGGAGCCTTCGTCGTATTCCTTGACAGTCACCCAGCCGTACCATTTTCTAACCTGCACCACATAGGTGGTGATGCTTGACTGCACGATTGGCAGTCGGTCGCTGTGCGTGAAGCACGCATAGATTCTTGGTCTTATTCTGTATCTCATTTCTCGCCTCCTTTCTTCAGTTCAGCGATTAGAGCGTCAGCGATCATGACTGCATCTTTTACACCGCGATCGAGACCCTTGCCGTGATATTCAAGAAGAATCGTGTGCGGTAATATATACTTTGCTATCTCATACCTGCGCTGCTCCCAGTCTGGGGTGCGCAATGTCTTGGCGATGCTCACCACCGCCTCTGCCTGTCTTTGTTCTAAAACATTCATTGTCTTTTAGTTTTGTTAGATTATCGCTTATTGTTTATCCATCTCTCCCTCATACCTCTGACTGCTTCAGTCTTTTTTAGGCATCTTGTCAGAGCCTTCACAAGTATCAGCTTGCTCGCAAAATGCGGCAACTGCGACTCATACATTTTCAGTTCCTTGTCAATCAGAGCTGTGATTGCGCGGTAATCCTCCTTTGAGAGCGTAATTGTCACCATAGAACTTTCTTCCGTAACAGGTGTCGCTACTAAATTGCATAGTCCCATAATTTTATTTTTTATAATCCATATTTGGTGTATAATTTTTCAGAATACCTGTCAACCACATCCGTCTGAATTGACGCAAGGTAAATCTGCGTTGTCTTGATGTCCGTATGACCCATTCCCTTGCTTATGACCGTCAACGGTACCTCCGCAGCGTTGGAGAGGCTTGCCCAAGTGTGCCGTGCGCAGTAGAACGTCAACGGTTCGGAGAAACCTATGTATTCACCGATTTTGGTGAGGAACGAATTAAGTTGCCTTATCCGATTTAAAGACATACCCAGCAAGCTGCGATCCCCATCAGCCTTATACTTTCGTATAATTTTCTTTGCCTTTTCTGGAACTTTCATAGAAAGCACTTGATGTGTCTTTTTTCTTGCGTATGTCATATTGCCGTTACGAAAATTGGAAGGAGTAAGGCTTGCAAGGTCTGCTGGAGATATACCGCGGAGCAGAAAGCTGAGAATAAACAAATCGTATGCTTGTTTATACCCTTTGCGCGTGGTGTCCTTTTCCACTCCCCCCCATTTATAAAATTCGTCCATATTGATTGCGAGCAATGCCTTGAACTGCGTGTCTGACAATGCCCGTGACTTCGTTTTCGCAACAGCCGTAGTTGCTCGCTTCCACGGAGAAGCGTCCTCTACAATCCCCCGTGCCACCGCCCTGTTGTACATCGTCCGCAAATTGCGGTTATACATACCAATGGAGTTCGCTGACAAACCTCTATGTACCATTGCTTCCTGCGCAGCCAGAATATGCGTATAGTCAAGCAGACCGATGTCGATACCCTCAAATAGATCGCGGTTGATGCGCAAAATCTTCTCATAGCGTTCTGCGGTCGTGTTTTCACCCATTCGGCGCAATTCCGCAATCTCGGCGGCGCAGAAATCTATGAACGTTATTCCAACCCTTTTTCGTTGAATTGTGCCTGTCTTCTGCATAATAGCCTCCATTGAAATCTTAGCCCTTATAGGCTTCGCTTTCGTGCGGTTGGGCTTTTTCTTATCTTGCTCTGCACAAACGGAGGGCTTATGTCTGTTTGTCGTGACGACCACCGTTTTTTTGCGTGGCTTCTTTTCGGTTTCCTTCCGTAAATCCTCGTCCATCCGCTTCTCGTTGCGGACAACCAGCGTGCGCTTGTCAAGTCGCACAACCTTGCTCCCCTCCTCACGTTTCTTTACATCCGCGAGCAGTTGCAAAGCGCGTTCCCGTGCGCCATAGTCTGGTGTATATTCACTCGCTTCGTACATATCGTTATTTGTTTGTGCTTCCGAAACCGCCTTTTCCGCGCTCGGTCGCTTGGTTGAACAACTCTTCCTCATCCACCACGCACGCTCCGACAACGAGCGTTCCTTTGGGGGTGTTTGCCTTTGGTGTCAGACCGACACGCCGCATAGCGTCTGTGGATGTCAGCCGAGCCGTGAAGCCTTTCGGGACGTAGAAGTCCAGCCCTGCCGAGCATTCAGTCCCTCTTGTGGGAGTCTTCACCTCCCTTATCTTCGTTATCTTCATCTGTTTCAAAAAGTCTTTTTTGATAATGTTTCTCATTCATCCATTGCTTATAAGTCATCCTTGATATCCACATATCGAACCTCTCTTGGGCGGACAATGATTTGTAGGTCGTATTTGCCCATTTGTTCTTTATGAGCCAGTCAATAGTCTCCACCCACTTCTTCTTCACGTATGGCCACCGCTCAATATCCTTTAGTTTGTTTTTGTACGAGGCCATCGGACAGAGTATGCACCCGATGCGTGTATGCCCTTGGTCATATAATTCACAGTGAGGCACCTTGACAACTTCGTTTAGAAACTCCCACACATTGCGCTCTGTCCAGTGTAGAATGGGCGAGATGATAATCTTGTCACGTCCACGCACACAGGCTACCATTTCCTCTTCGTGTTTTGAGAATTGATCAAAAGTCTCAGATATTTTGAAATTGCTCGACGTTATCTCGTTCCGCTTGCTGCGTCTAATTGACTCTTCCCTTCTGACCCCCACAAGAGTCACCTTGCCCACACCGCCAATCTCCTTGTACTCGGCGCAACACCACCGAACTTTTGCAGATGGTAAGATGCCTTTCTTCTTTGCCATATCGTATATGCTTATTCTCGGAGGCACGCGCACCACGTCTGGATACTGACGCTTCACGAACCGCACCACTTCGCCGGGGTCAACCGACGTAAAATTCATATATGCCTTGAATTTCACGTTTGCCATCTGCGCAAGATGGAGCAATGCCTGCGAGTCCTTACCTCCGCTGAAAGCGAGATAAAAGCCGTCATCGGGGTCAAACCTCAGAGCCAGAGCTTCCGCCTTCCGCAACAGTGCAATGCTGTAGTCTATTTTTTTTCTTAGATCGTTTGTCATCTGTTTCTGACGATTTTAATTGTTTGAAAATCTATTCTGACTGGCACTTTGTTTTTGTCGCGCTCTCGCAATATAGGGAGCATTGCGAGTGCTTTTCGTCGTGAAGTCATCATACCTTCATTCGTGCTGTCAAGCCTCAATCCGACTGGGATATTATTTTTCTGTTTGCTCATTTGTTCGTAAAATTAAAAATTTACTTGTTTCCTTTGCGCCTGTTGCATTTTCTCTCGTCAGATATATATTTTATTATCTCGGATATAAAACTGCGTTAAACGCGCTTATTTTGAATTTCTCTCCGAATCTCTTCGTCCGTGTGGTTTCCGTCGAACAGATCCTTAATCTGCAAGTACTCCTGCGCCGATATGCCGTATCGTCTGAGCAATGCCCGAAAATCATCAACCTCGGCATCGTGTGCGGCACGCTCTGCATCTCTTTGCTGATGTTGCTCGCGCCGTTCTGCACGTAACGTTGTCGGTCGGAATATCTGCATCTTCTTGTTGTCGTAATTGCCATCGATGATTTTTTGGAAGTTGGTCGGCAACACACACCAATCGATCGTAGCAATCCAGCCTCGCTGGTTCTTGCCGTTAAGGAAGTCGCTTGCTACCGCTTTACTGATCATCTCGAAGAAGACTTCCTCGCCATATTCTCGGCAACGAGCAGAGATATGCTTACGACGTGTCGATTTAATGCCACGGATTTTGGGAATCACTGAGTGTCGCTCTGCAAGTGCAGTGTTCCACGCATTCAAAATTCTTAAAAAATCAATTTTGGGTTCTTGCGAGTCAATCTTCGCATTTGGCGAAGTTGACCCAAAAGAGTTTATCTCTTTTGTATTTATATTTTCATTGTTATTGTTATTGTTATTGTTATTGTTATTGTTATTGTTATTGTTATTAGGTTGTTTTTGGTTGTTTCTCGGTTGTTTTTGGTTGTTTCTCGGTTGTTTTTGGTTGTTTCTCGGTTGTTTTTGGGCGTTTTGATTACCCATTGGCGCGCCTCCTTTGCACCCATTTTCAAAGCGTTTGTTGTTTGCTTCAAGCTGTGGGCGGATAAGCGTCCACAAGACTTTTTCAATGCCTTCGAAATGAGGTTCAACAAGGTCTAATCCGTAATTGATAACCGCTTCATACATACGTAGTCGAACGTCTTTGTCTAAAGCGTTGAAAGCATCGCGAAACGACCGATAAAAAATGAAAGTTTCTCGTTCCATACTCTATGCTTTTTTCTCGTTCCGCTCAGCGTCGATTGATGGTTTTGCCACAGCGAGAAGCACTCGGATTTCCTGTGGTAAGTCCCACTCTGGTTCAGATCCGAAAAACGCATAATTGGCAATTGCACAGATAGCATCTAATTGATATTCTTCATCGATACATTCTATAGCGTCATACCATTCCTTGCGAAAAGTAAATTCATTCATAATTCTTCATTTTTTCGAGTTTGTTTATCTCTTTAGCTAGCAATCGCACAGCATTAGCAAGTCGTGGCTTGATGGCAATCAACTCTGTCGGTATAGAACTGATGACAATGCGTGCGCACCGAATAATCGTATCTCTCATATCGTTGGGAATCTGCTGCATACTAATATGGTTTTTTGGATATGTCAATTTCTTTCCCCGATGATGCGATATACACAGGCTTGCCAGTGTGTTCTCTAACTTGTTTCACAAACATCGCAGAATCTGAGTTCGTGGCTGACAGATGCACAAGTACAATACTGCTGCATTCCGACAAGTCTTGTCGGTCAAGGGTACGAAGTGTTTCCGATAATTCCATGTGAGAGTTCATAAGCCTTGGGCGCATAGCTTCTTGCATAAGCCCGCTTACGATGTTCTCTTGCAATATCTCGTCCGAATAATTCGCCTCAATCAATATCGTATTCAAGCCGTCAACAACATACGGAAATGCAATTGTATCGGTAACAAAAAGCATTTTGCCTATCTCTTCGTGTCCGATGATGAATGCAAAGCATGGCACGTCGTGTTTGACATCTAACGGAATCACTCTGAATCCGCCAACGGCATAGCCGTGCCGCGCTTGGATCTCTCGAGTGAAAGGTTTCCCGTAAAGTCCCTTTGCACGGAGTGTGTCGGCAGATGCAAAAACTGTCACCCCAGAAGTCGCCAAAGAAGTCGCGTGTCCCGCGTGATCATTGTGACTATGCGTAACAAACGCTCCCACAACATTGCTTAATCGCCAACCAAGCGCGCGCTTGATTCTTGACAGACGTACTCCGCACTCAATTATCAATGACTCATTCCTTGTTTCAAGGACATAGCAATTGCCGTTTGACGAGCTTCCGAGGATTTTCAGTTTCATATACAAAAATGATTAAATGGTGATATTCTGCTTTGTCGGTAATTAATACGGCGCTTCTTCTGGTGTCGGTTCTTGTGCCTGAGAAGCATCAGTGCTTGATGATGTTTCGGGAACATCATCAAATTCAACCGCCGTAGTGTCTATTATCTGTACATCGCTATGTTGTGCGGCGTCACGTTGTATAGATGCCTTATCGCTATCAGCATCGTCTTCCTTGCCGTCGTACAGCCACGCATCATCAGATGAGTTGATAATAGCCTTGCACGCACGTCCAATGACGGTTTTTTTCGCCATCTCTTCAGCAAAGTTCTTGTGTGCTGGGCTATTGCCTTTCGTCGCACCTTGCCCCCACGCTGCTCGTATCTGCTGCATTGACATAATGGTGACTTGCGTCGTTCCGTCTGCAAGCGTCACAAGTGCGTATGCTCCCTTTATTTTGGAGTTGTCAATGTTCTCGAGTTTCTGCGAGTGTTTGACGATTGCCACTTTCGCAGTCTTTGGATCAATCTCATACAGGAAATCATCTCCTTCATAAATGACATTAGCAACAGGTTCGGACACCATTCCGCCCGCACGTTTGGCAAGTGCGATTGTGCCGAAATAACTGCGTTGGAATATCAATTTGTTTCCATACACAATGAAATATCCTTGTTTTTTCGACACGCTCAATCCTTGCAAGACCATATCGAGAAGACTGTTTGCAATGGATTCTTTCGTGCATATCTGCAACGCTTTGTGATGTTCTTTATCTTCGACTTCTTGAAGCGCAAGCCATGCACTCTTCATGAGGTTCTCGACAGAGTAGTTTTTCGGTAGAATCATGCTGCCGTCTTTCTGAAACTGCTCGATTCGCGACAATACTTGTTCGCTGATGTTCTCAAACTTTTGGATGCTGGTTTTTTCGTCTTTCTTTTCCATTTCTGTTTAGTTTAGTTAGTCTTCGTTGTTTTGGTAAATAAAAATGAATGCGCCACTCTGTGGTTGATTCTTTTTCCGTTTCCGTGGCAAGGGCGGATATGGTTTATTGATACTTTTCATCTCTTTCGATTTTAAGTGTGGCGCATTGAGAGTCCACGATTAGGTTGATAATCTGTGATTGAGCAGGCAAGATGTTGGTAACGCTTTCTCGGTTGTCAATCACAATCGGAGCGAAGCATTTTTTCTCTCTACAAATGGTGTTGATAATGTCTATTCCAGCATTGACCTTCATTGCGTTGTTCAAATCCGAGAAAGGTACACCATTCACCATCGCTTCACAGGTTTCTACTTCTCCGCCATTGACTTGTTTTTCGAACATTTTGAATTTGATGATTTCAAACATTCTGTTTATGTGTTCTTCAATATGTTCGATTTGCGCCTTGCGGAATCGCTGAATTGTATATTCTGTTTTTTCAAGCTCGGCGAGAGCGTTTTGTTGGGTGCGGTATTCGTCCTCGAGTTCGGCGATACGCTTTAGCGTTCTGCCGATGATGTCACGGACTTGCATCTGCGTTTTAAGTTCGGCAATTTTGCTGAGTAATTCTTGCTTGCGCTTATACACTGCATCGGTATCTACAATGCCAGCCTCTGCCTCTTTTGTGCGGATTCTATCGCTTAACGCTTGCAGATCTTCGCGCATTACCTTGATGTCCGCTTGTTCGGCGACAATGCGTTGGTAGTCTGGTTCTATCGGTTCAACTCGGAATCTGTCTGAGTTTTCTATCTCGGCAATATCTGCGTCGTAGGCAAATATTTTGTCGTTCGCGTTCTTCAGCTCGGATTCCTTAGCGATGATTGCGGCTTTGTTTTCAAGCCCTTTTTGTTTGTTGTCCTCGAGTTTGTCGGCGTGGTCTAAATTGAACGCATTACGCATCTGCTCTATACGAGCATCAATATCGTCAGCTTTGAGTTTCTGTCCGCAAGTGGGGCAAACAAACGCATCGCGGTCGGGTGCCACGAACTGCTCGTTCTTCAGCGCATACCACTCGTTGAGTAATTCAGCGTGACGTGTCTTCAACGTCTGTAAATCGTGTTCAAGGCGCGGAATCGTTATCGACATCAATTGACGCTCGTTGCGGAGCGTTTTCACTTGCGCCTGTACAGCCTCATAAGCGTGCTTCTTGTCGTAATATTCGCGGTGCGCATTGTTTATAATCTCGTTCTCGGCATCCGCTTTGGCACTCGCCTTCTTGATGTAGTCTTGCTTCATTTCCGAAACGTCGATTAAACGCATCTCGTTTGCTTTGTTTATATCGGCAATCTCATCATCAATCGCGCTTACTTCGCTTTGTAGCTTGTCGATTTCTTGCTCTATAGCATCCCAATCGCGCGCCTCGGGCATTGACCGATTACACTCATCGATTCGCGCTGGAATGCTCTCTACGCTGTCTTTGACTCTGCGTTTTTTGGCAACGATTTCACGCTTGTATTCATCAAGTGTTTTGCCTGTCAGATTGCGGAGTAATGCGGCGAAATCTTCATTCCCACCAACGATGTCTTCTTCGTCGATATTGCCAGCGAGGTCAAACAGCATTGCTCGCTGTACGTCTTTTTTCTGGGCTGTGAAATACCACGGATTAGTGATGAACTTGAATAGCTGCTCGTCGCAGATACCGCTGATTTTAGCGTTATATTCAGTCACAGATGTAGGCACGTCGTTCCAATAGCATTCCAATAGGTTTCCCGAATATGTTTCCTCGGCACTGCCACGCTTCTTTGTCCATTTCTCCACAAGACATTTGCGAAGTGTGATTTCTTCTCCGTTGATGCGTAAAACACCTGTGACTTCGTGCGGAATGCGTGGAATCACATTGCCTTGTTCGTCATAGGTCTTAATGCCGAAATCTTTGCGATCGTCACTTGATTTACTGAAAAGCAACCATCTGAACGCGTCAAACACCGTCGTTTTTCCGCTGGCATTCGCGCCGCGAATGTCTGTTTTTCTACCGAAATCAATTTCAAGGGAGCGAATACCTTTGAAATTGGTGAGTGATAATTTGGTTAGGATTATTTCTTTCATTTAAAAAAAAGATTTTGAAAATTATTTATCTGTGAGTTAAGCAATACGTGTTTGCCTCCGCTCTTAGTTCTTCGTTCGTGCGTTGGCGGTTGCGAAATATCCATTCGTCGATTTCGCTGCGCTTGAAGACCAGTTTTCCACCGCGTGGCTTATATACAGGTATTTCTCTGTGGCAGACAAGCGTTAGCAATGATGACCGTCGGTAGCCTGTGTATGCGACGACATCTTCAAGCGTCATTAGTTCCTTTTTTGAGTTGGCGCAAATCAGCGCCTCGAGCGATTCAATTTTCTTCGTCAGAATCGCGATGCTGTTCGTTATGTCCATAGTCTCTTTCTGTTATGTAGTAAAAAGGGTAGGCAAGTCCAGCGATGCCCATAATAACGGCGATTATAGAGCCGTTGAATGCTGCTGCAATAAGTAGTGCTATGCCTATTATTGTCATCACGACCGTCATCAGAGTCGTAGCGGCTGAAAAGAAATCATCGTTCATTGTTCTTCGTTTTTAGTCGGGAATAATTCGCTTGCTGGGATTCCAACCGTATCTTCAATGACTTTCTGTGTCAGTTTGTCAGGAGCGGATCTCTCTGTGAGCCATCCGCGGACGGTCATCTCACTCTTTTTTGTGGCTTTTGCCAGTTGCTCAACCAACTCTCGTCTTGGCGAGCGTGGACTAAGCCCTAAATAAAATTTCTTTAATGTCATTCTCATTTTTTGCTATTAATTATGTATTTATGTTTTTCTTGACTTGTAATGGTTGCTCTTTGAGTTTAAGAGCAACCACTCTTGCCAGCTTATCTTACTTCGTCGTCATTGCATATAAGGACATCCCCACAGATGTAGTCGCTTTTGTAGATTGCCTCATACTCTTTGGCTATCTTCGTCGCTTCGTGATTGTAAGTGCAACAAAACTTTCCTTCATCGTTTGCTACCATAATTTCATTGTCTGTAAGGCGCAATACTTCAATATATCCTCCGACGATTTTCTGAAGTTCTTCAAGTTGAAAGTCTGTTCCGTTCTGTGGAGTGACTTCCACGATTGTTCCGTCTGTTTTTATAATTTTTGCCATAATCGTTGTTTTTTTCATAATTTTTTGTCGTTTTGCAGTTTAATAATTACATTTGCGCTGTACTTATGTTATTTGTACATTGCAAAGATAATATAATATTACATATCGTGCAATATGATATTGCAAATACATTTGTTATTTAACTTTTTTTAATGATATGGATATACCAACAAGAATACAGAACATAATTAACTACTCCCATAAAAGTATTCCCCAATTAGCGGCAGCAGTGGGTTTTAAAACGCCACAGACAATACGCTCACTTCTTAAAGGTGATACGAAAACAATATCTGACGCTGTTGTTTTAAAACTAACATCATATTACCCAGAAATTAATAAAGAATGGCTTCTCACAGGTGAAGGCGAGATGCTGAAGCCGACCGAGGGTGTCGCTCCAAGGGATGCAGTACCGCTCGAGGATGTGGGTCGGCAAGGTAACACGGATAATACACTTGACCGACTATTGACGATGATGGAGAGACTGATTGAGCAAGGCGATAGACAGACGAGAGTTGCCGAAATCAACGCTGAAGCGAACAAACAAAACTCTGATAATCTCGCCCGACTTATCGAACGCTGGGACGCAATGCAAGGGAACTCCCTATCACACAGGCAGGGTGTCGGATAATCCACCTTGCCCCATTTTGTCAAACAAGAAATATGCGTGTCGTCTGCGACGATTGTCCAGCATGAGAGTCGCGATGTAGAGAATTTAGATGGAGAGATAATGAGAAGAAAAAAAACAACGAACAAACTGGATAGATTTGATTTGAAAGATCCATCGGGTATTGACAAAGATGTTCCGTTTTGGGCAACGCTTTTGCCGCTACTCTTTCTTGTCGAATCTATTTTATCAATGTTCGATGAAAATTATTAACCCAATATATAATTTTATGGTAGGAATATCAGTTTTAGCGGGCATAATCGCCCTTGTTTTTGCTATTATTTTTTATGTGAAATTTTTCCAGATGGCAGCCGACATAAACCGAATGTCTCGGATCATGGAGGAGTTAGCGGAGAAAAATAAAGCATCACTTAAAAAGGAAACAAGCGCAGAGCAGTCGCAAGAATCTGCTTCGGCTTCGTCTGTTACAGATGCCACGAAAATAACGGAATCAATATCGGAGAATGATGATGTGTTTTCTAAAATTGGATGGCCGACGGCTTAATTATTCTTCTTTTTATTAGATGCGTTTAAATAACCAGTAAATAATCTATGTATATACATATTATCCAAACATTGGCTAAGTTTGCGAAACATCGCAATGTCGACTTGAACGAATTGCGCCAACTCCGTCTGCAAACTCAGTTCGCCATCGATCGAAAAGAAATTATCGGGCAGTCAGCAAAGGACGAATATGCCGTTCTTGCTGCTCTTGATGATGTGTATTATAATGACACCACCGCCAATGAGTAGACGGAGAGTGTATCAGCAAGCGACGCTTGATGTGCAACGCAGATTTTTCGATACCGTCACCGAACTTGTCGCAAGTGGAGTGATTATCGGCGGAGTCGCTGGGTATTGCAATACAGCGAAAATCGAGAATAGCCATTATTACGCGCAACGAAAAGATCCACAGCGAGGATTTTTTGAGATTGCGTGGATAATGCCGTTGATTACTATCTATGGCATATCGCCAGTGTGGATGTTGCTCGGCAAAGGGAAAAAGTACAAAACGATTAGAAATACAACTAACTATGAAGAAAAGACTTCTTGTGATAGTGCTGTTGGCACGCCCTCTATATGAATAAAAACAAAGAAAAACACACCAAAAATAAGCGGATGAACAATAATTTTGCGGCGAAAAAGTTTGCTATTTTGTAAACTTTTCTGTATCTTTGCAGTGTTGAAAACAAACGATAACGATGGCAGCATTCCAACTCATATTATTAGACGAGGCGAAAAAATTCCTCGACAACATTCCTCAAAATGCGCATAAGAAAGTGCTATACAATATGTGGAGAGTGTCTGGTGGAGAGAAAAACATTGAGCTATTTAAGAAATTGGAGAAATCTGAAATTTGGGAATTTCGCACATTATACAACGGAATAGCATATCGACTTTTCGCTTTCTGGGATACCGAGGAAAAGACATTGGTGGTTGCCACTCACGGAATCATTAAGAAAACGCAGAAGACTCCAAGCAAAGAGATAGCGAAAGCAGAAGCAATAAGAAAAGAATATTTCAAAAATAAATAATTATGGAACAGAGAGGAAATCTGAAGCTCTACACGCTCGAAGAAGTTACGGATGAAATCATCGGCAAAAAAGGAACTGCCGAACGAGACGAATTTGACAGGGACGTAGAGGAAGCATTGAAAGCCTACCAACTCGGGGAAACCATAAAAGAGGTACGCAAAGAACAAGACCTCACACAGGAGGCTTTGGGTGAAAGAATAGGGGTCAAAAAGGCGCAAATAAGCAAAATTGAAAATGGGCAAACGATGACTTTGCGCACAATGAGCCGTGTGTTCCGCGCCCTCGGCATCACGTCTGGAGAACTGCTTCTCAGCAACGGGCAGAAACTTCAACTTTGGTAACCGCTACTTCTTCAGTGCGTCGGAAATCTTAGCCACTGCCGCTTGCTTGTTCTTGTCAAGGACTTGTAGGCTCGGTAAACAACGCCTTTCCGCTTTACAGCGGTAGGTTTTCGTTTATCTGCCCCCGAACCGTACTTACACGTCTCCATGTATACGGCTCTCCATCTGTAACATCATTTTACTTATCACAGCTCTGGATTTTTGCGTTACACTCCGCACATACGACCAAAGTCTTTCTGTGCATATAGAGCATTTTGCGTTCCCAGTCATTTTTACCTTTTAACTCTTTGAGAGTGCGGACATGGTGCATTACCACTTCTCCGTGCTTGCCACATAGTTCGCACGTTTTTGTTGTAAGCCTTTCTATCAAACTTAACGATGGTGTTTTGAACATATACGGCAGATTGTCACTTGGGGCTGTTTCACAATCCGTTTTACGGGCGTAACCCTCATTGTAGAATACCCTGTACTTGGTTTCTCCTCCCTTGTTTACAAAAGGCACGGCAAAGAGATTGTCCTTGCGGTATGTTTCAATGACTTTTCTCACTGACATATTCAGCTTTTGAGCAAGAGTTTTGTACATGGAGAACTTCATAATACAGCCGAAAGAGCGTCCCAAAGCCGATGCATTGTTTGCTATTGAGTAATAGTTGTAGAACCCTCGTATTTCGGTATTAAACTGAGATACAATCTCGTGCGCTTCATTGTCAATCATATAAGTCCTGCCTTTTGACACCCATGTTTCCTTGCCGCGTTTGGTGACAACTTTCATGGCTTCGAGGCTGAGCAGTTTATTCTTGATTACTTCTCTTGAAACGTGCAATATCACGTTCCCGTTGAAGTATCTGCGCACTGTTCCGTTACTGTTTCTCTTTGTGGCATAGTCTTTACGGACATATATTTCGTAACCCAAAAATTTTGCGCTGTCTTGTGCATTTGTAATCAAAGTCTTTTCCTGTGACATCTCCAGCCTTAACTTTTCCTGCATAAACTTGGTGATGTCAGCTTTGATTGTCTCACATTCGTTTTTCGTTCCGATAACCCCGATTAGAAAATCATCGGCGTAGCGCAGATATCTCAGTCTGCGAAAATTTCTGTCCATATCGTTGCCACTTGGCATTGTTAGTATCCGCTTCTGCTTTTCGTGCAGTTCTTCTACCATCCTTGTTCTTACGTTTACATCCTCTACTTCATTTATCCTACGTTTTAGGTAGTGTACTCTGCTGTTGAGTTTGCAAATATCCTTGTTGCGGCTTCTTACTGTCCCTTTATTGAATTTGTTGGCATATTCATTCATGTACTTATCGAACTTGTCAAGGTATATATTTGCCAAAACAGGGCTTATGATACCACCTTGCGGTGTCCCTGAATAAGTCTTGTTGAATTGCCACTCTTCCATGTACCCTGCATTGAGGAATTTCCGTATCAGACGAAGAAATCTGTCATCTGCTATTCTGCCTTTCATTATTTCTATCAGCACATCATGGTCTATGTTGTCAAAGAAGCCTTTTATATCTCCCTCGATGAACCATTTTGCACCGTTGAAATTATTTTGTAGACTTTTCAGTGCTGTGTGGCAGCTTCTGTTTGGTCTGAAGCCGTGCGATGTCCACTCAAAGTGTCCCTCATATATAGCTTCAAGCACCATTCTTACTGCCTCTTGAACCAATTTGTCTTCAAAAGACGGTATTCCTAACGGACGCATCTTCCCATTCTTTTTCGGAATGTAAATTCTCTTTGCAGGATTGGGACTATAAGTCTCATCCTTTATACTCTCTATGAGTTTGTTTATCCTATCAATGCTCATTTCATCCTCTGTTTTGCCATCAGTGCCGGGTGTCATGTTTCCCGGCTTTGCATACATACGTTGGTAGGCGGCAAAGAACATCTGTTCATTGAATAGAATACGGTAGAGCCTTTCGTATTTATACTCAGGCTCGTTGCTGTGTCCAGCTAAAATGTTTAATACTTGCTCTGGATTTCTCATACGTCTCTCACGTTTTCCGTTGTTCGTATTAAAGTTACAGACTACTTCCCTTCGCCATGTACAAGGCTTTCCCTTGCTCGGACTACTACGGAAGTTCCGTTACCATATCGGATATTCAAAAGCTTTCTTTATAGCTGTTTATTCCAGCGTTCCGACTTAGGTAATCCCCAGTTAGTTCTCTTAATAACTATTAGCACGGCATACTGTCGGATGCGACTTTCGTTCTTGTCCGCTTATTGCGGCTGTGTCATAGTCGGTTCTTTATGCTCTGCACTAACGCACAAAATAGGCAGAGTACTATGAAACAACGTATGTATAATAGTCTTCCGTTGTTGCAAGATTTGGTACCACTGAACTATCGTTCAACCAATCAAGGCTTCATCCTTATGTATGCCTTTTCGTCTTGCCCCTCAGTCGCCACTTGACTATTAGTGGACTTGGAGCTTTAATCAGTATGCTACACTCCCCATCGGGTTTCCCCTTTGGATAAACTGATTGACGATAGGATTATATCGAACCCAATCCTAACTTCTTGCTAAAGAAGTATTTATTAAGCGACCATTCTGGGCGCACTCGCATAAATCTGCGTTGTGCGAATGTTTGTATGTCCGAGCAGTTTGCTGACGGTGTAGATGTCAGTGCCGATGTCGAGCATCATAACTGCGAACGTGTGCCGTGCGCAATGGAATGTGATGTGCTTATCAATGCCTGTGATTGGCATTATCCGTTTTCTGAGCGCGTTGTTGGCGTGCATGGATGATGTCAGCGCGAAAACCATCTCTGATGTTTTTGGTTGACGATTAATGATTTCAACAGCTTGTTCGTTGATGTCGAGATATTCTTGCTGCCGAGTTTTTTGTTGTTCGAATGTAATCCGCGTAAAGCCGAATTGCGTTGAAATGTTCGACCACTTCAGATTGCGAATATCGACCCATCGTAATCCTGTAAGGCACGAAAAAAACAAAAGCATCCTTAATAGATTCATAACGTGGATGACACGGACTTGCAATCAACAAGCGCAATTCGTCAATCGTTAGAAACGCACGTTCCTTTGGGTTGACTTTCGGTAACTCTCGGATGGTTGGAATATCATCTTTAGAAATGATGTGGTCGCGTGCTGCTGTATTAAGACTCGTCGTAAAAATAGAAATAAGATGATACACCGTACTTGGATTAAGTGGACGACCTGTGCGCAAAGAAGTCGTAGATAACAGGTATTTTACAAATCCGTTCGCCCACGATGAAGTGATGTCGTCAAAAGTGAGCGATTCTGCCCTCTTGTCGTAAAGCTTGATTTGATGCAAACACGTCATCCAGTTTCGTTTCGTGCAGACAGTGCGTGATGGACTGCTGATAAGCGAGCGGAAATATTCGCAAAACAATACTGTCGGACGCTCGCCATCAAGACCGAACCGATCGTTCCGCGCGTCAAGAATCCGCTTCGCGCATATTTCTTCAGCAAGCCGCATTGTTTCTCGGTTTCGTTGTTTGTCAGCCCTCGTTCGTTCTGGTTCCAGGAAAAGCCCAAGCGTTTCGTTATGCCGCAAGCCATTGCTTATCACATCAAGATATAGCCGTATGCGACCGCTCGGCAACTCTCGTTGGCGTAAAGTAATTGATGTTTTCTTCTTCATTTTGCGTCGTGTGTTTATAGATTTTCCGTGCAACAAAAATACAACAAAAAAACCAAAAGGAATCAAATAAAAACAAACAATCTGCAAATTTGTACGCTCTGTATATCGTTAGTTTTGTTGGTTTTGTGTGTTTCAGTCTGTTTTGGTTTGATATGCGAAATCTTTGCATTACTTTTGTATACAACTAAATCAAACGATATGGCAACACCAGTTTTAGGCATAGTAGTGCCTTGCTACAACGAACAGGAAATGCTGGAAACCACAATCCGGCAACTATCGGCTGTCATCTCAGGACTTGTCGACAAGAACAAGGTTGCAGATTCAAGCTGCATGATTTTAGTCGACGACGGAAGCCGCGACGCCACATGGGACATCATTTCAAAACACGCCGCAGAAACAAGCGTTGTTTGCGGGGTGAAACTCGCCGGCAACGTAGGCCATCAAAATGCCTTGATTGCCGGTCTGACCGCCGCCGTTGAGTTTTGCGATGTGACAATTTCAATTGACGCCGACCTTCAGGACGACATCAACGTCATCGAGCAGATGGTAGACAAATATCTTTCAGGCACCGACATAGTATACGGAGTGCGCGACTCGCGTGCAACCGACACCTTCTTCAAGAAGAACTCCGCCCTGATGTTCTACAAGCTGATGAACGCACTTGGGACAAAGACCATCTACAACCACGCCGACTACCGTCTGATGAGCCGTCGGGCAGCAGAGAAACTGCTTGAGTTTCCAGAGCGCAACCTCTTCATCCGCGGCATCGTGCCTCTCATCGGTTTCACCACCGACACCGTGACCTACGACAGGAAGGCGCGTATGGCTGGAGAATCGAAATATCCGTTGAAGAAGATGTTGAGTTTTGCCGTCAACGGCATCACGTCGTTCTCCATCCGCCCCATCCGGCTGATTTTCTCCGTTGGCATAATAATGCTTCTCGCCACCATCGCAGTGTCGCTCTACACGCTTCTGGCATACACAGCCGGACACACCATCAAAGGCTGGACATCGCTGATGTTGTCGCTTTGGTTCATCGGCTCGCTTATACTCATCTCGCTTGGCATTATCGGTGAATATATCGGCAAGATTTACGTTGAAGTGAAGAAGCGCCCCCGCTTCTTCATTGAGAAAAGCATCATAAACCGCACTGAAAAAATTTCGAAATAACTATGGAATACGGATTTGTCAAAGTTGCCTCCGCCGTTCCCACAGTGAAGGTGGCAGACTGCAGGCACAATGCCGGGCAGATGGCAGAAATGATTGCCGACGCCGCAAATCAGAATGTGGAAATCATCATATTCCCAGAGTTGAGCATCACCGGATATACATGCGGCGACTTGTTCGCACAAAGCGTCCTGCTCGAAGAGGCAGAGAAATCGCTTGAATGGCTGATTGCGGAAACACAGTCGCTTCCTGTGATTTCGATCGTTGGAATCCCGCACCCACACAACGGCTCTCTCATAAACGCCGCCGTGGTGTTCCAATCAGGCAAAATTCTTGGAGTCGTCCCTAAGACATTCCTTCCCAACTATAAGGAATTTTACGAAAAACGCTGGTTTGCATCAGCCTTGCAAACCCCAGAATGCGTGACTTCAATCTGCGGACAACGCGTGCCAATGCAGCGCGACATGCTGTTTGCCACCGGCAACACAACATTTGGCGTAGAAATCTGCGAGGACCTTTGGTCAACGATTCCCCCAAGTTCATTCTTATCGCTCGAAGGCGCTGAAATCGTGTTCAACATGTCGGCCGACAACGACTGCGTCGGCAAGCATTCCTATCTGAGGGATCTTGTAAAGCAACAGTCGGCAAGATGCATCGCCGGATACGTATTCTCTTCCTGCGGATTCGGCGAGTCAACGACCGACGTTGTTTTCGCCGGCACTTCAATAATCTGCGACAACGGCTCAATAATCGCCGAAGGAGAGCGCTTCGCCATGGACAGACGGATGACCGTAGGCGAAATCGACGTCGAGAGTATCCGAAACGACCGCCGCGTCAACACCACGTTTGCCGAGAGCCGCGGGCTGCACTCTCGGCAAGCCGTCACGATAAACGCTTTGCCGCAGACTCCGTCAGCACTCAATCTGACAAGAACCGTCAACCCTCTCCCGTTTGTGCCGTCAGGCTCCAAACTCGATTCTTGCTGCGAAGAGATTTTCGCCATCCAATCCACCGGATTGGCACAACGGTTTGCCCACACGCATGCGGAAACAGCCGTAATAGGCATCTCCGGAGGTCTTGACTCCACTCTTGCGCTTCTCGTGGCAGTAAACACATTTGACAAGCTCCACAAAGACCGCAAAAACATTATCGGCGTCACAATGCCCGGATTCGGCACCACCGACAGGACTTACACCAATGCCCTGTGCCTTATGAAGTCGCTCGGCGTGACCATCCGCGAGATTTCAATCAAAGATTCCTGCATCCAGCACTTCAATGACATCGGCCACGACATAAACGTGCACGACGTGACTTATGAGAACTCTCAGGCCCGTGAACGCACCCAACTGCTTATGGACATTGCCAACCAACGCAATGGAATGGTAATCGGAACAGGCGACCTGTCGGAGCTTGCTCTCGGATGGGCCACCTACAACGGCGACCACATGTCGATGTACGGAGTCAACGCAAGCGTGCCCAAAACGCTGGTAAAACATCTTGTGGCGTGGATTGCCAACCGCCTTGACGACGAAACGGCAAAAACCACATTGCTCGACATCGTCGACACCCCTATCAGCCCTGAACTGATTCCAGCCGACAAAAATGGCAATATAAAGCAAAAGACTGAAGACATCGTCGGTCCATACGAACTGCACGACTTCTTCCTGTACAATTTGCTCCGTCACGGATTCTCTCCGAAGAAGATTTTTGCACTCGCGCAAATCGCCTTTGACGGAGAATTTGACAATGCCACCATCAAGAAATGGCTGACAACATTCTGCCGCCGTTTCTTCAACCAGCAATTCAAACGCTCTTGTCTGCCCGACGGCCCGAAAATCGGATTGTCGCTGTCGCCGCGTGGCGACTGGCGGATGCCAAGTGATGCCACATCACGTCTGTGGCTTGACGAATGTGAAAAACTTTAACAAAAAATGGACAAGAAAATTTCTTTTATAGGCATAATTCCCGCCCGCTACGGCTCATCGCGTTTTCCTGGGAAACCACTGGCTGAGATAGGCGGAATGACAATGATAGAACGCGTGTGGCGGCAAGTGGCCAAAGTGCTCGGAGACGCCGTCGTTGCAACCGACGACAGCAGGATTCTCAAAGAGGTGGAACGCTTCGGCGGACGTGTCGTAATGACAAGCGAAAGCCACCGGAGCGGCACAGACCGTTGCTTCGAAGCCTACCGCAACTGCGGCTCGACTGCCGATGTGATAATAAACATACAAGGCGACGAGCCGTTTATCCACGAGCAGCAGATTGAGGAGATAATGCAATGCTTCAACGACGATGACACTCAAATTGCCACCCTCGCACGTAAGTTTGACAAAGAGAAAGGCTTCGATGCGCTAAGCAACTGGACAAAACCGAAACTGGTCCTCGACAACCGCAACTATGCGCTCTACTTCTCACGTTCGGTCATACCATACATCCGCAACAAAGAAACAGCGGAATGGGCTGAATCGTTCCCGTTTCTTATGCATGTAGGCATGTATGCCTATCGTGCGTCAGTGCTTGAGGAAATCACCCGTCTGCCGCAGTCGTCACTTGAAATCGCAGAGTCGCTTGAACAACTGCGCTGGCTGCAGAACGGATATAAAATCAAAGTCGGACTGACCGAACACGAGACTATAGGAATCGACACGCCTGCCGACCTCGAGCGTGCAAACAAATTTCTTGAAAGCAGCAATTTGCCAAAATGATGCAACGCCCTGAGATAAAAGAACTGTCAAACATACAGATTTTCAAGCCTCAGTCTACAACACTCGACAACGGCATCGATATGAAATCAATAAGCATCGGCGACCAGCCGGTGTCGAGGCTTGACATCATTTTTGAAGGAGGCAGATGCGACGGCAGAAATCAAACCGTAAGCGAAATGCTTTCGGCAATACTCCGCGAAGGCACAACAAGTCTCAACGCGCAGGAGATTGCCGAGGCTCTCGACTACCACGGCGCATGGCTCGGATGTGACGCTTCGTCACACAATGCCACGCTGTCGCTCTATTCGCTGAACCGCAACTTTGAGAAAGTGGTGCCCATTCTTGCCGACATTGTGATGAACCCGTCGTTTCCGGAGCAAGAACTCAGCAACTTGAAATCGCTTGCCGCCAACCGCCTGCGCATCAACCGGCAGAAAGTGGCATTCCTCGCTATGGAGACGTTCGCTCGGCTGCATTTCGGTGAAGGCTCCAACCTCGGAAAGGTTGTCTCAGAAAATGACATCGAAAGCATCACGACTGAAGAGCTATCTAAATTCCACAAGCAATGGTTTGCCCCGCAAAACATGTCTGTCATCCTGTCCGGGAAAGTGGAGGGGCAAATGTTTGACGTGGTCAACAACTGCTTCGGCAAAACGCCCGTCACAGGCGCCCCACAGCAAAGCGCAACCGACAGCCCGTCAATCAAATTCAAACCCGACACCGTTGTCGTCGACAAACCCGACGCTCTGCAGTCTGCCGTAAGGATGGGCATGCCAACCGTGCTTCGCTCCGACGCCGACTACATCCCTCTACGCATTCTGGTTACAGCACTCGGCGGATATTTCGGCAGCCGGCTGATGACCAACATTCGCGAAGACAAAGGATACACCTACGGCATCTCGGCATCGCTACTGGGCTATCGCAACAATTCTTTTATTTCAATCAGCTGCCAATGCGACACTTCCCACACTTGGCAAGTGGCAAAAGAGATAAAGACCGAGATTGAGAAACTGCAGAACGACACAATTCCCGATGATGAATTACGAAGGTTGAAGTCGTTTATGATAAGCGACCTGGCACGCACCCTCGACACGCCATTCTCAATCGCCGACTATTACGCGTCGCTCCACAACAACCACATCAGCACAGACTATTTCGAGCGGCAGCTGGCTACAATCAACTCCATTTCAGCCTCCAGCCTTCTCGACATAGCGCAACGCCGGCTGTCATCGGCAGAGATGCTAACTGTTGTTGCCGGCAATGCCAAAGAATTGTAAAACCACAAGAACTGACAAAGGCAGGACAGACGCCAACCGCTTCTGCCCTGCCTTTGATATTCAACAACTGTAATTACTTCTTCTCCGACTTCACAATCTCGTAGCTTTCAGCATCGATGTGGTAAAACGACAAATATGCCTTGCCTTCCTTCGCCTGACGCTCCGCTATCTTGTTGCGGTAGTCCTTCATTCGCGCGGCAAACGTGTTGATTTCCGACTGTCCCTGCGCAGCTTTTTCCGACTCGCAGCCCACTTCCACATTTTCTCCGTGCACTTCCTCAAGTTTGGCATAATCAGCCTCCATTTTCTTCACCGCAGCCTCGTCGATACGGTCTTCAACAAGCACACCTTTCACTCTCAGCACCTTATGAATGGCATCCTTTTCAAATGCCCCGAAAGCTCCGGCAGCCTCCGCACGAAGCATACGGTCGTCCTTCGCGCTCACAAGAAATGCCTTGCGTCCGCCATGCTTGCACAAATGCGAGCACTCACCTTCCACAACAATTGTGTCGCCAACATATTTTTCCGCGTTGTCGAGCACGTTGTCAACTGTCAGCGCCTCGTCGGCAACCGCCGCCTGACCACTGTCTGCCTTAGATCCGCAACTTGCCAAGAATATACTTGCAGTCGCCATTAATGCCAATAACGTTTTTTTCATCTGTTTGTTTTATTTTGAATTAGTGAATAATAATATCGGAATAAACACATAAATACCGAGAATCAGAGTCACAATGCCGCTCGCCACCGCCTTTCTACGACAACGGCGACAAACCGCAAACGCCACAACCGCCAGCACCGCATTGAACACCAGCACCATCCAACTTCCGGCAAAAGCTATGCGTGGATACACCAGCTGGTCGTTGCCCGACGTAAACGACAGCGTGAACGGGAAAACATACGCCTCCAGCTTCTCATAACGCGACTTCGCAATCTTCTCGCTGAAATTGCTGAGCAGCGACATCGAATTGTTGTCGACCGCGCAATATTCTATCTTATCGCCATCGTTGACATTGACAACCCAGTTGAATACGTTTGCCATCATGACTATCTTCTCCGTTTCCGGATTCCACTTAAACGGCATCCGCCGCATTGCATAAGTCGAAGCCTCAAGCATATACACATTGTGGTCTGCATCAGTGACAACGCCAAGGAAACGATGGTCGACATTCTCCGTGACAAACACATGGCGCACATCAATCTTTTCAGCGTCTGCCACACGATGCACATAAGGTCTGCCCACCTGCATTTTCACATGATAAAGCCGATGGTTGGCATCTGCCATCAGATAGCCCTCGTCATACGGCTTACGGGATGTGACATTGGCATTCATCACCGTTGCAGGAAATGCAAAGCCCTCATCTTTAAGCATCTTCGTGAATCGCGCGCTTCGCTCAGGCAAGACGGCATTTGTCGCCATATCGACAAACTCCATTCCGTCAGACGTGAATCGGAACACCTCCGTAGCGTCTTCAAGCTCCAGACGCTCCGGCATCGACTCCATCATCATGTTGACCCTGGCATTGACACGGTTCACCTCCCGCGGACTGCTTACAAAAACCCACGAGTTTTCCTTAAATATTTTTATCGACACCTGACGCCCGCAGACAGTGTCGGGCAACTCATCCTTGCCCGACAGCACGGTGTAGAACACCTGCGGAAGCAGGCGGTCGCGCTCGTCGCGTGTCACCTCTTTCGACAAAGAGCCGTCAGCATTCAGCTCAAAATACTTCATCTTGCCGTCATTGTCGTCGCTACGCGATGTGACAAACTTATCCGACACCGGGCTATAATAAACCACCTGCGACTTCGATGCCGACGGCACGGCAAAACCGACAAGCCACGGAAGAAACCATGCCAGAACCAACGTGGCTGCCACAACAAGAAATATGTTACTCAATTTTTTCATCATCAATCCTGAAGGCCCTCCTTAAACCGATATACCGAACGATAAACAAGCAACGCACACGACAGCGAGGCTACGACAAACAACAGCAGCACGCCGTTGTAGGCCTCCGGTGCATCGCCGGCAAAAAGCCATGAAACAACACCGACTCCAAGCAACGACAACGCCACCTTCTGGACTCGGCATCCTTCAATACACACCGCTGCGGTGAAAAAATAGGCAACGACTCCAGCCACAAACCACGGCGACATGGTCAAAACAACCCGCGACACAAGTTCAGGGGCAAGAATACGCATATCGTAAACCACAACAATCACCGACGTCACAACCGAAACCGCCACTATTTCAGCCAAACCGACAGCAAGCATGGCAAGCACCATACGGTTTTGCGAATACGGGAGATGCAACGTCAACTTAAACCGTTTCTGCACCATTTCAGGCAGCATCTGGGCAAGCCCCACACCAACGCCCACCGCCAGCGGGATAAACGTCAGATGATTCACAAACATATTGTCCTTCATCAGCATAATCTGCCAGATATGCTCTACGCCTTTCACTGTTCCAACCCGGTTCATGCTCAGAATCTCGAATCCAGCCATACACACCGACAGAAGCAGTCCTATCAAAAACACACCGCGTGTTTTCAACCATTCTTTATATATTATTGCCTTCAACATAGTTCTAATATTTACCTGTCAATCCTATGAAAATGTCCTCCAACGACAATTTTTCCTGTCGTAAATCCTTATACTCGATTGCTTTTTCCTCCAATATTTTCCGCACAGCCTCACCGGTCTCGAAACTGAACGTCTCGCAATTCTCCCGAATGCGCGAAGTGCTGTAGAGGCGGCTGTCGGACTCCAATGCGCTGCAATCAGCAGCCGTAAACGCATAACGATGGAATGTGTCCATCAATTCCTTCACTGGCTTCTGCACCAATATCCTGCCATAGTCAAGAATTATGCAGTCGTCCACAAGCCGTTCCATATCCTGGATGATGTGCGATGTCATAAACACCGTCTTATTCTCCGCCTTGGCATACTCACGCAAATAGTCGGTAAACAGACGGCGATAACCCGGATCAAGCCCCAAAGAAAAATCATCGAGCACCAAAAGGTCGGCATTCTGCGCAAGAATCAATCCCAACGCCACCTGCGACCGCTGGCCGCACGACATGCTTGACAACTTCTGGTCGGGCGTGACTTTCAGTTTCTCCATCAACTCATAATACGCCGCACGATTCCACTTTTTATAAAATTGAGAATAGAAACGCTCTATCTGTCCGATAGTCATAAAGGCATACTGCACATGCCCCTCCAGCAGCAACGCGATGCGCTCGCGGGTAGCCGCCGACATTTTTGTTATGTCTTCACCAAAGATTTTGCACACACCACTCTGCGGGCGCAGATAGCCCATCAGAATGTTGATTGTCGTAGTTTTTCCTGTTCCGTTCTTTCCGAGGAGTCCCAAGATGCGTCCTTTCGGCACATCAAACGACAGATTGTCATAGATAATCCGCCCTTTACCATAGCGCTGAGACAACCCCTTGACGGAGATTACAATCTCTTCTTCCATTTGTTGACTTTGTTTACTTCTTCAAGGTGCAAATTTAAGGCAATAAAAACCGCCTGCAAATACCTAAAAAAGAGTATTCGCAGGCGGCTTACGTCCTATTCAATACCTAATAATTGTGTTATTCGGTGAAATTCATATCCTCAATCCGTGTAAAACAGATGTTGGCCCAGTTCTTGTTGGCAATCACCGAGGTGAGACACAAGCCCAAAGCGCGCGCCGCATTGACAATCATATCTATGTCGTCGACATAGAAACCGCTTAGGAACATCCGTCCTTTAGGTTTCATTGCCCGGGCGTAGACAGCGATGTCGTCGAGAATGATGTTGCGGTTGATGTTTGCCATGACAAAATCAAACGCTCCAGTCTCTGTCACCGTTTCCGCGCCGCCGAGACGCAACTCCACTCCTGGCGTATCGTTAAGTTTTATATTGTCCACCGCATTTTCGTATGCCGCCGGATCAATCTCCACACCGACCACCTTCTCCGCGCCTCTCATAGCCGCAAGGATGGCAAGGATGCCCGTTCCCGTTCCCATGTCGAGCAACGACAGTCCCTCAAGGTTATTGTTGAGCAATCGGCCTATCATCATACTCGTTGTTTCATGATGCCCTGTACCGAAAGCCATCCTTGGATCTATCACGATGTCGTATTCCGCAGACGGATAGTCGTGATGGAACGAACTGTGGACAACACACCGGTTCTCAAACACAATTGGTTGGAAATAGTTTTTTTCCCACTCGCTGTTCCAATCCTGACCAGGGATAAGCTCCTCTGAAAATTCAATCTTTCCCTCAAACGGATATGAAGCGACGGCATCTCTCACCGCTGCCGCGTCATACAGCTCTTTTTTCACATATGCCGACAATCCTTCTGCGTCGGGGACAAAACTTTCAAAATTCTTCTCACCCAACAGCGCCGCCAGGATGTCTGTTTCTGACTCCATACACGGTGTCATGTTAAACCGCACCAAATAATAGTCGTTCATTGCTCAATTGTGTTTTTAATATAAAATAAAAAAGAGACTACCTTTATCAAGCAGTCTCTTTAGAGGTTCGTGGCGGAATCGAACCGCCGTACACGGTTTTGCAGACCGTTGACTAAGCCACTCATCCAACGAACCATTTCGTCTTTGCGTTTGCAAAGGTAGGCAAAAGATATTTAACGTGCAAATATTTATTGAACATTTTTTCGCTGACTTTCATCCTCGTTTGGCAAAGCGTTATTTATCAGCACTGTTGCCAACAAGTATTTTTCTTCAGAAAATGCGCTTGACGGGATAAAATCGAACGCCATGGCTTTGCCGGCATGAAACAGTTTGATTCCGGCATCCGCGACATCGCTCCTGCAGAAAGCCTCCCATCCTGTCTTTTTTACTGAAATGACGGCATTCTCCCCGTCGACAAACTCGCGTTCGATTCCGCCTTCGCCAATCCTTACACGGCAACGGCGTATCGACGACACGCATTCCTCGCTCAACGCATAATAGAAATATGCAAGTCCGAGCATCATCGGAATCACGAAAAACTCAACCATAAGGGCTGCGTAGAGAAAATTCAGACTCCAAAACGCCAAGACCGGGAACGGCAAGGCCACAAGCACAAAGAGCCACCATCTCCGCTTCAAATACAAAGGAAACAACTGCCGCATATAGGCACCAGCTGACAATTTATAGACTTCCGACTCTATCATTTAGACGTGTCGAGGAATGAAAAATACACCGCTCCGACAAGAAGCAGGAATGCCACGATATGATTCCATCGTATCGACTGCCCTTGAAACACGAATGTGGCGACAACCGTAAACACAACCAGCGTTATTGCCTCCTGCATCACCTTCAACTGAACCAACGAGAACGGTCCGCCATTTCCGGCATAGCCGATGCGGTTGGCAGGCACCTGAAACGCATACTCGGCAAGGGCGATTCCCCAAGAAAACAGTATCACGGCATACAGCGGCCAATTCTTAGTTATGCCAAGCTCTCCCAAACGCAAATGTCCATACCATGCCAATGTCATAAACACATTAGACACAACAAGCATCAATATTGTCAATATCGCAGAATTCATCATTTACCAAGTTTTATTCCATACTTTTCATAGACAGCCATACTCTCACGACGGCACTGCTGGCTGATTCCCGTTCCGTCGGGTTTGAACAACGCTTTTAGATTGATATAATTCTTCCCGTTGTCATACGTAAACGAGAACACCTGTTTCTTCAACTCGTTTGCCTTGTCGCAGGCAGGAGCATTACCTGTTGCCGGGTCTGCTCGGAGATCCAAAGGCACACTGTCGACTCTGACCGGCGACACCACTCCGCAAGGAGGATATCCAAGCACTGTCCACATAACCATGTCTTTAATTTTTTCAGGAGTGCCGACACCCTGTATTGCCACCGAGGCAGAAGATATTCGGCGTGGGATGAAATCATTGTCTGTGGCCCATTCCACAGTATCCGTCTCGAAATCTTTTCCTATCAACGAGTGATAATATGAGCGCGACAGCACCTCGGTCATAACCGCAGGAGTCACCGACGCGCTTGCCAGATACGGAGCAAGCAAATGTTCGGCTGTGCGGCGGCGCACATAGCCATATCCTTCCCCCTTCCTTCCCGAGTCTGAATAGTTGGTTCTGATCAGATAATCCCCCACGTCAAAACGGGCATATCTCCAATTGTCTGTTTCAAAATACGCGGCATTGCCATAGGCGTCTATCACACCGAAATTGGCTTCCACGCCAAGAGGCTTCGGCAACGTGTCGAGCAGACATGCGAAATCATCCACCGTGCGGCATTTTCCCAGAGCAATTGCCATAACCACTCCCTCTTTATCCATTACCGAGACCGTGTCGTTCTTCAGATTGTAGGACGCCGTGTTCATTATGGCAAACCCAGCATCGTTCATTCCCATCCAAGCCTCCTTGCATTCCTTGTCGGAACTGTTGAAAAGCGCCACATAAGGAATTTTTCCGGCGGCATCTATCCGTTCCACCTTATTGTTCAAATCGCTCGTGTCGCGATGCTTCCACAAAATTGGCCTGCCGTCGGCAGTCAGGCTGCCTGATATGATGGCCGAGGTGCATGCCGCTGCGTCCACAACAGCCACACACGCCAACATCACCGATAATATTGTCTTCTTCATCTGCATCTGTAGATTTTTATTCTACAAAGGTAATGCATCTATAAAAAATATGGCAATTCCAGATAAAAAAATCCAAAACTGCCATATCGTAATTTATTTTCAGACTACCCTACTTCACGATAATCTTCTCAGTCGACACCCCGCCGTTGCCAATCATTCTGACAATATACATGCCAGCCTGAACCGACAACGCCAAACGGTTGCAATTGCGAGAATTTGCAACAAGGGCACCCGCCTCATTATACACAAACACCTCGTCGGCCACTGCGCTTAAACGCAACTCACCATCGGCATAATCAGCTGTCAAACCGCTGTTTCCGCCAATGCACTCAACGCCCGACTGTCCATAATAAACCGGCTCATACTCATTGCCATAACGGTCGAGCACACAGACTGCATAATTATATCCCGACTTCTTGTCGTCAGGCATTGTATATGTGGTTTTATAACTCACTCCGAGCAGATATTCCGCAGGGATGTTTGAATCCAAAGTTTCCACATTCACAGACTCCGGCACTGCATACACCGAATAGCGCACATTGTCCACTCCTGCCCACGACAGCACCGTGGCACGCTTGCTGAGCGCCGACACCTGCACCTTCTCCAAATCGGATTTCTTCCAATCAATTGCAGGCGTAAGCGCTTTGTTCTGGAACTTGTTTACCTGCAGCCATTCGCCAAAGCCGGATTGCTTCTTACCTGTTACATAAGCCGCTGAATAAAACACCGCTCCCGGAGCCTCGTTTTCCGTATAGTCGCGGGAGAACTGCACCTGCTTTCCAATTTCTTCCCAATCGCCGGTTGTGTTTGACGAGTTCAAGAACGAAATTGAATGGCTTGCGTAATGATGGCGTCCAAAATGCTTTGCCACATACGACCACCACTTTGTCATCGGTCCGAACGGATTGGTCTTGTGGTTGGTTTTCCAATACAGCTGCGGAGAGATGTAGTCTATGGTTCCAGCCTCAAGCCATGCCACAGGATCAGAGAAAATTCCATCATATTGCCAGTCGCTTGCCACAGGGCAACGGTCGATGCCGTGTTTTGCCGCAACAGCGGCTGATGTGCACGCCGCACCGGCAGGGCTTATGCCGAAACGCACATACGGCTTTTGCTGCTGCACCATTTTGTAGACATCGGCAACCATCTGGTTTACGTTGTTTCTACGCCAGTCGCCAAACGTCATCGACGCGCCTGATTTTTGCCACAGATCGTAATCGCCGGCGCTGCTGGTCACAGGAATGCCTTCTGGATAAAAATAATCGTCAAACACAAGTCCGTCAACATCATAGTTGCTGATGATTTCCTTGCACACGTCAACGATACGCTTACGCACCGACTCCAATCCAGGATTCAGAATCGTGGTTGTCTTACCATCACTTTTGGTGTATGCCAACAACATACCCGCAGACTTCAAAGCCTGGTCCTGCGCTGTCGACCAATTGCTTCCTGTAGAGAATCGATACGGATTGACCCACGCATGGCACTCCATTCCCCTCTTATGGCATTCCTCAACCACAAACGCCAACGGATCCCATCCCGGATCCTTGCCGCGAGTTCCCGTAAGGTAACTCGACCATGGCTCGTAGCTTGATTTATAGAATGCGTCACTCATTGTGCGCACCTGGAAATAGATGGCGTTGAAATTGTTTTTCTGCAAAACGTCGAGATACTTGACCATCTCGTTTTTTTGCGCTGTGGTTGAGCTGGTGCTGCTTGGCCAGTCGAGAGCCCACACTGTTGCCATCCACACGGATCTCACTTCTCTCTTCACGCCCGACGACATCGGCAATGCCGCTATCGCCAGCAAAACGGCAGCTAAAGCACTGCGCTTCAATAATGAGGAAAAATTCATTTTTTAGGTTTAGTTAGGATTTTGATACAAAATTTTTTATCGCTCGCCAAATTTACGAATTTTTCTTCACGCCAGCGCTGAGCATGCTGGTTTTTCGCTAAATTTGTGACATCAATGCCCATTTTGTTAAAAAAGCAAAATGGGCGGAATATTCGCCCGGCATGACCTCCCAAACGGGAGTAAAGCAAACGTTATACTATTTTATGTTTTAAAAACACGGTGCGTGTGGATTTTATTTGTATCTTCATCCCCGAAAAAGATTTAATTTTAGGAATATGAGAAATTTCACCAACGTAAACGATATCGGCGACTTGAAAGCCGCAGTAAAAGAAGCATTGGAAGTGAAAGCCAACCGCTTCGGGTACAAACACCTTGGAGAGAACAAAACTTTGCTGATGATTTTCTTCAACTCATCGCTGCGCACACGTCTCAGCACTCAGAAAGCAGCTATGAACCTCGGTATGAACGTAATCGTTCTCGACGTGAACCAAGGAGCATGGAAACTTGAAACAGAGCGTGGCGTGATTATGGACGGCGACAAGCCCGAACACCTTCTCGAGGCAATTCCAGTGATGGGATGCTACTGCGACGTCATCGGCGTGCGGTCGTTCGCACAATTTCAGAGCAAGGACGACGATTATTCGGAAAAGATTCTGAACCAATTCATCAAATACTCCGGCAGACCGGTGTTCAGCATGGAAGCGGCGACACGCCATCCGCTGCAAAGTTTTGCCGACCTTATCACAATCGAGGAATACAAAAAGAAGGAACGCCCGAAAGTGGTGCTCACATGGGCCCCGCATCCAAAAGCGCTTCCACAGGCCGTGCCCAACTCTTTTGCAGAATGGATGCGCGCTGCCGACTATGACTTTGTCATAACCCACCCACACGGCTACGAACTGTCGGAGGAATTCACCGCCGGAGTACCTATAATCTACGACCAGGACGAGGCTCTCCGCGACGCCGATTTTGTATATGCTAAAAACTGGGCGGCATTTGCCGACCCCAACTACGGAAAAGTGCTGAGCACCGACCGCTCATGGACTGTCACCACAGGAAAGATGGCGCTGACAAACAATGCCTACTTCATGCATTGTCTGCCGGTGAGACGCAACATGATTGTGAGCGACGACGTAATTGAAAGTCCTCAGTCAATTGTCATCCCAGAGGCTGCAAACCGCGAGATTTCAGCCACCGTGGTCTTGAAACGCATTCTTGAATCACTATAAGGCAATGAAACGGTTTGTGTCAATATTGGTGGCAAGTGTTGCCGCACTTGCCGCATTCGCATCGCCGTCGACACGGCAATGGGACGAAGGCCCACTGAAATGGAGCGACTTTAAAGGCAACCCTGCTATAAAGTCGACAACTTCTTATTTCAAAGGTTTTCTGAAAACGGTCACCGACATTGAGCACGAGGGAAAGACGCGGTTCAACTCCGACGTGCGCTTTGCCACTTCGGCGGTTGCGCTGATGGACTGCAATGCGTCTTATGCCGACTCCGCCTACCGCACCGACCAGATGCTGCGCTATCACCAGCTGCAGTTTGACATGCTTGAGATTGTACGCCGCAGGCTTCAAGCCGACCTCAATTCGGGAATGACCGGCATTGAGGCCGACAACAGAGTAGCATACTATCAACGAATATACAATGAGCAGACATCCGATTTGGCGAGAGCGACGGTCAACGGCAGCAACGACCAGCGGCTTCAGCAGTACGAATACATGACCCGCAAACAACTGGAGGAACAACTGCTGCCCAGCGTGCCTGAAGTAAAACCGGGCGACTGGCAAGCCGGTTGGTTTGTAGGCACCGGATGCCTGATTCCGACAGGCGGCATTTCCGATCTGTTCAACTACGCATGGTTGTTCAACATCGGACTCTCCGGCGGATACAAGAACCTGATTCTTAAAGCCGACATTTCATACGGGCAGCCAGACATACACAATTTCACAGACTACAATTTCAACCCGTTCAACAAAACGACCGCCGAAGGCAACCGCTATCAATCGCTGAACAAATACACGAAACTGCTGTCGGGGAGCGTCTCGTTAGGCTATCGCGTCATCGACGTCAAACGTTTTGCCATAACACCGCATATCGGCGGCGGATGGACCAACTACGCTTGGAACAGCGGCGAATTCAAGGAGTTTGAGGAGAATGGGGAAACGGTTTGGAAACTTGTCACCGAATCGCAGAAAGAGTCTTTCCACAGCTTCAATTTCATGGCCGGCATCGACTTCGACTGGCGTTTCCACACCACAGTAAGCGACAAGTCGTCATTCTTGTCGGGACGTCGCGAGCAATACACATCGTCGGTCCGCCTGACGCCATATGTAATCTGCTACAACTACGGATCGCTCAGTCCGGCAATAAAAGGCGTGCACTTTGGAATCAATCTGACATACAGCGGATTCATAAGGGCTCTCCGAATCAACTGACACACAACAAAAGGCAGGAGTTCGTTCCTGCCTTTTGTTTTATTTCTCAGGCAATCGCCTGCTTTCTTTTCTCAGCACTACAGCAAACGCAGTGACGACCATCAGACCGGTAAGCACCCACGATATCGGATAGACCGACATCAGCATCTTGAATCCGTGATAGTTGGGACACACTACATAAACCCACACAATCCTCAGCAGGCACGTGCCGACAACCGTAAACAGCGTTGGCATCAACGACCGTCCCATCCCCCGCAACGACGATCCGGATATCTCATAACTACATGCGAGCCACTGGAATGCCAACACCGTGTGCAAACGTATCGCTCCATACTCATGGACCACCGCGTCGGTCGAGAAGAAATTCAGGAAGAAGTCGTCCTGCCACACAAACAACAGGTTGGCAAATCCACAACCGACGACGCTCATCGCCATGCAGAGCCAGAATATGCGCTTCACACGCTGCATCTGCCCCGCGCCGTAATTCTGCCCGATAAAACTGATTGCAGCGCCATTGAACGCCACGACAATGAAATAGCAGTAGAATTCAAAGTTCAATGCCGCCGATGAGCCTGCCACCGCGCCTGCACCATAGGTGTTGATTGTAGACTGTACTATCACGTTCGACACCGAAAACACCATTCCCTGCAACCCTGCCGGAACTCCTATTTTCAATATCCGCCTCAATTCCTGTCCATAAATGCGGATTCCCTTCAATTGAAGTCTGAGCGGTCCCCGCTCTTTCTGCATCAACACCACAATCATCGCAGCGCTCAATGCGTTGGCGATTCCGGTAGCGATAGCCACTCCCTCAACACCCATTCCGCACCAAAGCACAAAAATCAAATTGAGCACAGTGTTGACAATACCTGCCACAACAAGGATGTAAAGCGGACGGCGCGTGTCGCCTTTGCTGCGCAACACTGCTGAACCGAAATTGAAAATCATAAAAAACGGCATTCCCAAGAAATACACCCGCAGATAGAGCACTGCCATGTCGAGCACCTCCTGTGGCGTATCTATCAGCTCAAGAATCGGGCGTGCCACCGCCACGCCAAGCACTGCGAGAAACAATCCGCTGGCGAGCGCCAGCACAGACACCGTCGACACCGACCGGCGCACGCCAGCGTCATTGCCGCTTCCTATCTGATTGGAGATTATGGCGTTGGCTCCCATCGAAATGCCGACAAACAAATTGATGAGCAGGCTGATTACCGGAGAATTGGCGCCAACGGCAGCAAGTGCCTCGCGGCCTACGAAACATCCCACCACCGCCACGTCTATTGAATTGAACAATTGTTGAAGCACACTGCTTGCCGCCAACGGCAGGCTGAAAAGCAATATTTTTTTCAACAACGGTCCGTTGAGCATATCTATCTGATTCTTCTGCGCCATCAATTTCTCTTTTTATAACAGTGTGCAAAGTTAGCCCAAATATGCCACTCTCAATGTACCCGAATTCTTTATTTTGCTTTATTTAAAATTTCATCCGCCGCATTTCCGCAGAAAGCAAGAAGTCATCACAACTACTTCCGCCCTCCGCCTACCGCCGACGGCAACTGCGACGCAATCCATCGACACACCGGCATCCTGACCTTGTCGACAAGAATGCACACGACAAAAATCGCCACATAAAGCGCCACACTGCGCCACACGAATCCAAACGTGTCGTAGTCCTCATAAAAACCGATCAACGAGTTGCGCAGCTTAATCCAAAAATATGGCGTCTTGTGAAGCAGGTAGACCATAAACACAGACACCGAAACCCAATTGACCGCCGGCGAAGAGAATGCCGGGATTTTCACAAAGACCATAAACAATGCCACCGCCGACAACAGCACAAAAGGATTGTTGTAAGCGAAATCAAGAGCCAACCCGATGGCGACTGTCGACAATAGATAGACACACAAATATCCCCACAACGGAAAAGCCTGCAGCAACGGCAAGTTTCTATGCAGACAATGACCTATAACGTACAGAAACACCATCTGCATCACGTTGTAGCCTGTAGGATTTATTCCCCCTTTGTGAAACCAGCCCAGATACACGTTTATGAATATCAACGCAAGCAGCATCAGATGCAGCCTGCGCCCGTCAAGACGCTCCATGCCGGCATTCAGGAGCGGGCTTAAAAGAAACAAAGCAAGATAAGCCGGGACAAACCATAAGTCAGTTTTTGAATAAACAAGCAATGCGTCCACAAAACCGTCTGCCAAACAACCCGCCTCAACGCATCTGCAGGCATAGGCAAGCAGCGAGGCAAACAGGCACCACAGCGTGAAGTCAAGCAAACGGCGCCTGGTAGCCTTTATCCCGTAATAGCCCGAAATCAGTACAAAGCAGTTGACACCCACTATCGACAGTGATTCAAGAACGTCTTTCCACAAAACGCCAGAATCCAACGCATACAACTGTTCTCTTGTGGGCAAACCGAATGTGGCGCCGACAAAATGAACCATCAGCACCATCATCATACTCAATATGCGCAACATCTCTATTGCCGAATTCCGTTGTTTCATCACAATTTTTTTTTAGAACGCCTCTCCTATCGCAAACACGAAGCCACAAGTGTTGCGTCCGAATCCGAAATCAATACGACCATTGACATTATGTTTCAGCTCAACACGCAGTCCGATGCCTCCATTCGCCAGAATGTCCTTGCCTCTGAAATGTCCGGGCGACGTAAACACATTGCCCATTCCTCCCCATAGCGCCACGCCAAAGCGTGAAAACAAATGCTGACGGTATTCCACCTGCAGCGTTGTCAGGTTATTGTCGATATAACGTCCTGAATAATAACCCCTCATACGGATTCCGCCGCTGCCCAAAGCTTCCCGTAGCGGCCACGGCGACTGCTTGCTGTTGAAACTTGCATACGCGTCAAAGGCAAGCATCGCTCCTTTCCACAACGGCTGATAGTAATTACCCGTAAAACTGAGATTGAACAATGTCCTGTCAAACGTGCCAAGCACCTGAGGCCTCACCCCCATGCGCAGCATCAGGTTCACACCTCGCCGCGGCTGAAGAATGAAGTCGCGCGTGTCGTACTGCAGCACCAATCCGAGCCCCGTGAAGAAATGCGATTTGTCTTGTCCCTCAAGATAATCGATATTGTCAATCTTTGTAATCTCGGCATAAACCAAGTCTATCAATGCGCCGATATTGAAATTGCCTGTCATCAGATACATAAGGTCGGACGTATATTTCAACTGATTTCTTGTATAGTCAATCTTCGGATTCAAGCCACAAGCCTCTCGAGAGATTCCCCAGAAATCAAGCGGGGAATACGTATACTCCAACTTATAGGAATAGCGCAGTCTTCTTCCCGGGAAATGAGTATTTCCACTGGCTGTCAGGGCAAAAAATCCATTAAGAGTCACATTGCCTATCAATGTGATGTCAGAAGGCTGCATAATCGAGTCGGTGCGGTCAAGCCGATACAGTCCTGTCGCACCGCCGCCTATTCCGAAACTGCCCTCTCTCGTATACGACGGCATCACAATGAAGTTCACATCAAACTTCTTTTCAAACGAGCGGTCCTTGTTTCCCGTTGCCAGACGGTCAAGATAACGGAGAAACTTCGTGTCGCGTTTCAGCATTGACGTGAACGGACCAGAAACCTCCTTCTGCGCCACGACAGTGTCGGCCGGCTGTGGCGACAACAGTTCTTTAGGCACAAGGCTGTCAATCTCCTCCTGCGACAGCGGTATGTAACGGTATGACACAGTGTCGGTGCGTTCCTGCGCGACCGCCGTCAGACAAGCCACAAACGCCACGACAAATGCCACGGCAACGCTCTTTGCCAATATTATATTTTTGTCAATTATGGGTTTCATTTTCTCAATTGGTTATGCAAAGATACGTTGCACGCAACAATATTCAAAGGGCTATCGCTCAACGACATTCTTTTCGGACATTTTTAATGCCTAAATCACCAAAATTTAAATTTAGCGCGCATACGCCCGTTGTCATATCATTTTGCAAACACAAGGCACGTTTATAAAACATTTTGACAGCAATATTTGGCAATATCAAATTATAATGTTACTTTTGCACTAAAAATAAGAAAAATATGGAACTTATCATACCTAAACGATACAAACTGAAATTGCTTCCGGAAACAACCGAGATTGCAATCAAGTTTATCAAAGACTCTTTTCAAGAGCGGCTTGCCAAGCGCTTGAACCTACGCCGCGTCACGGCTCCGCTTTTTGTGCTCTCTGGCACCGGTCTTAACGACGACCTCAACGGCGTGGAGCACGCCGTCGGTTTCGACATCAAAGCCATGGGCAACCGCCATGCCGAAGTTGTCCACTCATTGGCAAAATGGAAACGCACAAAACTCGGAGCCTACGGCATTGCGCCCGGCTTCGGGCTCTACACCGACATGAACGCCATCCGCACATTCGAGGATTTGGACAACATACACTCATTATATGTAGACCAATGGGATTGGGAAAAGACAATAACAGAAAGCGACCGCACCCTTGCCTACCTTATTGACACCGTCAACGACATATATGCCGCGCTGCGCGAGACGGAATGGCTGATTTACGAGCGTTTCCCGCACATCACCCCAGTGCTTCCCGAAAAGATAAAGGTGGTTCACTCACAGCAACTGCTCGACATGTATCCCGACCTTGACCCAAAAGAGCGTGAGCGCGAGATAACGAAACGCTACCGGGCTGTGTTTATCGTCGGCATCGGCGCAAACCTTTCCGACGGCAAGCCTCACGACGGCCGCGCCCCTGACTATGACGATTGGATTACGGAAAACAGCGATGGCTACAACGGTCTGAACGGTGACATAATGCTTTGGAACGACGTGCTCGACATCCCGTTTGAGATTTCATCAATGGGAATACGCGTGAGTCCGGAGTCTCTGCACAAACAACTTGAACTGCGCGGCTGTCTTGAGCGCGAGCAGCTTAAATTCCACCAATCGCTGCTCAACGGCGAACTGCCCTACTCAATCGGCGGCGGTATCGGTCAAAGCCGATTGTGCATGTTCCTCCTGCAGAAAGCGCATATCGGAGAGGTGCAGGCAAGCATCTGGCCAGAGGAGCACATCGAGGAATGCCGCAAGAACAACATCCTGCTGATGTAGCCTAATTCTCTTTGTTTCGGCTTCTATTTAGCGTTGTATCAAACTGAATTTGCCATACAATTCCAAAAGTTTACAAAAGCTCGAGACAATAAAGAAAAATGATGTTAGGGTCGTTGATAAGCCCTAACATCACTTTCCCATACTTAATCAACCAATCTTCTCACAATCGAAATAAGACTGGTTCATATGGTGAGTGTCAACCTCAATGCCATATTTGCTCATGAATAATTGGGCAAGCATGGGTTGTTCACGAGTCACACCGATAGGCGGTGTGGTTGTTGTGGTGCTCGTCTCGACAAACATACCTTTTTCAAGGCGTTGTCTTTTGTTCTTACAAGCAGCATTGCCGCTGTTCTTAACTGAAATTTTCCAAAGAGCCATAATACTTACGAATAATTATTTGTTTATGCAATGATTTCTTCTATTATTTGTTTCTTGCTCTGTTCGACTATCGCATCCCAAAGTTGTGACTGATGAAACTCTCTCACTGGGATATAGTCTTTATAATGTTCATAGAACTCAAATGTTGATTTTACTCTATTATGTTACGATTTTATCAAGACAAAATGTTTTTCTCTGGCATTTCTTACACATCTCGCCACGCCAAACCTTGTCAAACTCCTCCATAGCAGCCTCCACAATTTTGGGGTTGTCTGTCAAGATACCTGCCTCAAAGTTACGTCTGTTCTCACTCTTCATTCCCATACCTGCACCAGTAAGGTTTGCACTACCGATATAAGCCTCTTCGCAGTCGAAGATGAGCATCTTGAAATGCACACGCGGACAAAGTACTCGCTCCAATCCGTCATAGAGGATAGGATACTTATCGAAATCCTCTCTGAAAGCAGGGCCTGGTTCTTTGGCATGGATCAGCCGAACCTCCACACCCTTGCGTATGAATTGTGCAAGCAAAGCAAGGAAAGGTTTCTTCTCCTTGCCTGCTGCAACATAGATTTTTTTGGTATTGGTCGGTGTTGGGAAAAACTTCATCATTGTGATGTTTTTTCGTTATGATTGTCTTTGAATTTCACATACCTTTCAATACAATCTTCAATCATTCTTATATAATATGAAGAGTCATGGTCTGATTGATCGTCAATTGCAATATTAAATCCTTCGCCATACTTTTTGTAGTATAGATCGAATAACTTATTCCAATTATTATCATACATATCAATGTATCCCCATGTTTGCCAAGCAAAGTGGTAATTTTCGTCTTTGTATTTATACACGAAGAACATAGGTACAGCAAAATAGTAGTTTACATCTTTAATTTTCATATACCGTCTTTCATCTTCGGCTTCAAATTTAATGTCATCATTGTTAATGAATGAGTCTAAGATGTCCTCACGATTGTTGCGCGTCAATTTCACCGTTAAATATAGATACCTGTTCAACCATAATGATGGAGAGTTAGCCTTCCATTCAAGTTCATATCCAGGAGTTTCCTTTATGAGATTCTTCCAAATTGCATCATCGATCAATATCTGTATAATCCCATTGTGATTATCTACAATTTCATTCGGTGATAAAAGCAGACCATTAACACATTCTGAAAGCGAAGAGTCTGTTAGAACTTGCTTCCAGCTCTCTTTTTTTGCATCAAATACCGGCTCCCTTCTGATATTATCCCATTCTTTGCAATGAGAAATAAGCACTTGGTTTGCTTTCACCTTCTTATCTTCTGAAAGACCTCCTGAGACAAAGAGGTCCATGCAATTACTGAGTTTGGTAGCGAAATTCTCCCAAGTGGTTTCTCCATTACCATTTCTGTATAGGAATCGGATAGAACCATGAAAGAATGCCCATTTTTCTGCTTTTTCTATTGCATCATTCCAATCCCTCCATAGACCGAATTTTTCCTCATTCCAATCACGTGGCATAGACTGGTCATTTCGATGCATTTGGACAGCCTTTTCTGCTTCCTCTTTCGCTTGCTCTGGAGCATCTGAACCGATTATTTCCTTGATTTGGGGAGAGTACAATGTTTTGTCCTCTAAGCCGATGAATTTTTTGACAAGTTCAACCCTATTGTCTGGATTCTCGTATTGTTTATCTACATTTTCGAGAATGTTCCACATTAAGCGCAGAGCTTTCAAGAAATGGGTGGTATCCACATCCTCATTGACGAATTTCTTAAAATATTCATAGCAACATAGTGTGAAGTCGAGTTCATTTCCGTTTTGGGGATGAAAAAATGTATCAAATAATTTAACGTCTCCAAAATAGGGCACTTCGTTTTTACCGTTTACAAGAACAGTTTTTATCATCTTGACACATGTGTCAGCAACAGTTGAAGCGATGGATTTGTCATTAGTGATACCTGAGAAATCAGAATAGGGAACAAATGGAAGTTCTGACTGATTCCAGGTATTATGATTGTGGGTGTATGCTGCAAGCTGCTTGATGCTGTTACCGCAATCCACGCCAGATTTTCTCGCTTCGTAGGCCATTATTCGTGCATACAAAGCGAAGAAAGCATTATCCGGCAATTCATGTTGTTTGTCTGAACAAGTGAAAAAACTATTGGAAAGCTCTTCCATCTCTTTATCCCAGCTCTCTTTTATATCTTCGCGTAAGTCTTCAGAGAATTTGCCTTTGAAGTTCTCCCATTGCGCCAATTGCAAACCACGGGCATTCATCTTCATGTAGATATCATCACCAAATCTGTCTATATTCAGCTCAAATCTGATTTGAGAAGCAATGGCTGTCAAGACATCCTCTATAGTGATTGTATTGTGCTTATTCCATTCTTCATGAATAGTGGAAAGCATTCTTATCATAGAAGCTACGGTTTCGTCCTCTTTCCAATAATCCAAAAACCAATCTTGACAAAGTATATCAGGATTAGGGTCTTGGGTAATGTCCCATCTTGAGTCTTCACATGTCAATGCCTGGCAGAATCGTTTGGCATTGATTCTGTCTTCATAGGTAAAACGAGAAAGCAAACGCAGTAAGTCCTTACGGTCAGAAGGTTCTGCCTTTTCCACTGCGTATCTTGCAATCAGCCATAAGGTGGTCAGGCGTTGCTGACCATCTACGGGTACAAAAGAATCTTCTCCATCAGTGTTGATGGGACCATAGATGAAATGCAGATTAAAATCACTCTGCTTTTTTTCTATTGCAGTGAAGATTTCTTTTATAAACTGTTTGCGTACGCTTTCGGCTTTGGGATTATTGGCTCCCTGGACATAGTGGCGTTGAATACCAGGGATAACCACACGATACCTGGACAATAGTGCAAACAAATTGTCAGGTACTTCGATATAGTACTTTAAAATATCATTTCTCATAATCTTACAGGATTCTTTAATGCGTCAATAAAACTGGCTATATTCATACTCATAGACTTTATATAACTATCTTTGTCTTCTTCTGACCAGTATGGAAGTGTCATCTTTAATCCTGGGAGTGATTTCATAAACACGGTTTCTGTAACTGGCGGAGCCCAATAGTCCGTCCAACTATCACATGCCCATTTAGAAACTGCTTCCCGTTTGCCTTCAAACAACTTGTTATTTAATGAGGAGTTCGCATTTTTTGGTAATAATGCAAGGTTCTTGACTGAATTGTCTTCTGTTGACGGGTATCTACTGCCTAGTTTTTTAGAAAGCCAATCATCTCCTTTTCCTTTATCGCATTCTGTACGATATTCGTTAAACGCACTTTCTGAATCATCTTCGCCTAACCACTCCGCAAGTTCTTTTTCATCCAAATCTTTTTGGTTTCTTGCAAATATATGCTCAATCGACCAAGCATCTACCTTTCGATGCATTTCAAAGCTATATCGATAGGGCCATCTTTTCCAACAAAAAGCAACATTGCTGAGCAGTAGATAATTAAATAAATCTTCTCCCCAGTTGGAGTAATCGTTCTTGTCTTCTTTTGGCTTGTATTCTGCCATTTTTTCTATAGCGTCCAATATCTCCTTTCTTGTTTTGGGCTTGATATCCTTATTATTTCTTTGATGAACAATAGCTCCAAATACATGATACATGAGAGGGTCGTTGTACCATTCTAATAAACGAGATAACGCTGAGTATATCATTTTCCAAATCGTCATACGCGACTTGGTCTTCAGTTCGTCAAGAATTCTTGTAAGAAAGGGAAAAACCTCTTCCTCTTGTTCTGTCTTCGTTGGAATTAATCCTGCATAGCGCAACAGAACAGTCATTCCATCATCTTCTTTCCAGGTGTTACGTGGCGTTATGAATGAAAAAAAACTATTGTTATTAAGCATGCGTTCAATATCATCCCATTCGTCAGCACGCGCTTTCGTTACATTCGATGCCTCGTCATTTCCTAAAGTCAGCATGACGCATTTTACCAATTCTGAATCTTTTGCTGGAATTTTACCGCTATTAAGATCGTTGAATGTGGACAATTCTTTAGCCTTTTCAACTTCATAGTAGAGAAATCTGCAACGCTCTTTTATCTTTTTGCAGAATTCTGTTCTTCTTTCGGTTCCAATCTTACCCAATTTTTCCTTAATAACGTCTTCGGCTATACACTTGAAATACTTATCGAGTTCCTTGTTCGCGTCACGGGCATAGTCAATATGTATTTCCTCACCAAGTATCAGATTTAACGTGGTAAGTCGCTGTTGTCCATCCACTACATTGACTCTATTATTCTCTATATCTTTTGTAACAGCTAATGCTTGAAGAAAATAAAATGGACTGGATTCAGTAGGAGTAAAGGCGTCAATATCATCTATCAGCTGACTGACTTGTCGGCTTTTCCACCTATACCCTCGCTGATAGCTGGGAATATAGAAGTTGATATTGTTGTTTTCAAAATCAACTATTGACTTGAGTGAAATGTTCTTACTCATAAATTTTCTTTTTTACAATTTCTTTATTATTCTGGCAACTTCTTTAGCTTAGCAAAGTGATTCAATAATGTAGGTAAAATATGGCTTATTAGTCAAAACGGGTGCTGGAAAGGCACAAAAAAGGTAAAACGCCACGCTATAGGTCAAAACGGGTGTTACTTTCAGCACCCGTTTTGACCTATAGAGAGCAAGCGCTCGCATCAAATAAGGGTTCAAAACTTTTGAACGTACATATCCTACTGTATTCCACTACGTTACAAAGATTCCAGCACCCGAATCGACCTATACGCCAACAAAAACGCCTACCGTTGTGGAGGGCACTGAAAAAGTAGGCACTTTTCAGCATTTCCTTAGCCGGGGCAAAAATC
>OFMS01000060.1_pt1 | contig 94193 bp, 89 predicted proteins | sample 1541871 | NCBI WGS metagenome assembly OFMS01 (sample SAMN04209251, study PRJEB22552) | human gut metagenome | biome: gut; material: feces | host: Homo sapiens | place: USA: Oklahoma
AATGACATATCTTATATCAGTTTTTTGAGTTTACACAAAACTTGAAACGGTCTCTCTTATTTTTGTACTCAATCGTCCGGATATACTTCCTGTGGGGGACGGTACTTTTCTTCAGAGCTATCGCTGGGCTTATAAGCCAAAGGACTGTGTCCAGAGACATTGATGAAAAAGTGCAGAAACTGGAAACCTTATTCCTCAATCGCAGCCCATTACTTATATAGAGCATTAGATTCTGAATTGAAAAAAGAGGAATTTCACTTGTTTAAATAGTCTTAGATTGCTTAGTCCATTCTAAAAAGTCAATATATTTTCTGAGTGATGAGCGCATACGAGCCATACCCATTGACATCAAGGGCAGATTAACACTTTCAGGCATGCTCCGTCTGCTGGATAACGGAAGTCTATCCAGCAGTGTAACACCACCATCTTTATTACATTCATCTTCTACATCGCAATCCTTCTGATCTAATACAGATATGGCACTTTCTATTCGCTTAATACGAGAAATGTGATCACTAGTTTGAGCTCCATTTCTTCCATCAACGCTTGTTAACCATTTTCTAAATTCTTCTTTTCTCATGAAAACCTCAGTCTATGCACTTCATAAAATTATCAACTTTCTCTTTAATACTAAGCATTTTTTTTACAATTATATCCATCAATTTGGGTGGTACACTTTCTCCTAATATTTGTGCAAACATAGCTGGGGTAATGATCTCTCCATCTACACAAAAATCGTAATCATATTCTGCTACTGTTTGAATAACTAAAGCTTCGTAAATCGAAAGAACTCTATTTTGACTAGGATGTACCTTATTATCAGAGGCTTCATAAATAAAGTTCTGTGTTATTGTGGGCGCAGGTTCGTCCCATTTCATCCGCCTATACGCTGAATGAAATCCTTTAATCAACCGCCTCTTGCCTGTTTTTTTATCAATCATCGATGGCCGCGGTAGAAGTTCTCCGCATTTTTCACAATAAATAGGAGTTTCTGTATTTGAATGCCAAATACCATCCGTCTGCCGATCTTTATGTACCCCGTTCAACTGATAGCCACACTTTGGATTAATGCATTGATTGTTATATGCCGTATTCCCTTCCGGCGTATTCTCAATCCACCAATGCTTTTCAGGATTCATAATCGGTACAAAGTGATATTTATTGAATACTGTATCGATATTTTTTCCTTCAACAGCATCTAGTGCGGGGAAAGAACCAATCGCATCACGCAATGTTTTTGTCGGCTTCTGATCAGAATCTGTAATGAACGAACCAAACATATCGAAGTAACGTTTTCCATATTCATCCCTTGTAAAAATAGTTATCAGCCTTTTCCTCACTTGAGGGATTCCAAAATCCGAGCAAGAAATAACCTGGGCTGCACCTTTATATTCCTCTCCCAATCTATCGCAAACGTAATCTATGATATTTACATAGTTGTCATTTTCGTCATTAATTACAGTATTTCTCATCAAGGGAACATTTTCCATTAAAAACCATCTTGGTCTTAAGGCTGTTACGATATCCATAGTTGGTATGATCAGTCGATTCCTAGCATCAATTATAGGTTTATTACCTTCTCTAACACCTTTTAATAATGTTCCGGCACCATTTGTGGACATCCCTTGGCACGGAGGAGTTGCATATAGCAGAAACAACTCTTGCTCACTAGTCAGCTCTTTATATTTCTGAATAATAGAATCTTTACTCTCCCAAATATCTCCTGTAATGCATTCTGTCCCGGGATAGTTATTATGATATAATCTATGCCGATCTGCGAGGAGCTCGCTACTTACGACTATTTTTATTCCGTTGCTTTTTAGTCCCAACTCACCTATGCCTGCCGATGAGAACAGACTCACTGCTTCCTTCATATTATCACCTGAATCTTATTTTTGTATTGTGAATTCTTAGCACATCGGATATACTGTATCGTGGAATCACATCAAGATCAATTATAAATGATTGCCAATCCGATCTCAAGAAAAATCGACTCGGAGGTTTTATTATGTACAAAATAATTAACGATACCCACATCTCCTTAAGCCACTTGTCTGTGTCTATGGATGAAGTACTTGCTGCCATCGAATCCACGAACAACAAACTCCGTTCCATCGCAGACTCTACCAGGGAGATGTCCCTTGATATTTTTAAAATCTTAGATCTTCGTACATTGAGTGGTACTGTCGGAGAAACGTTTGTTGGTGAAATGAGCATCATCTGCCCTAAGCTTAAGAAGAATCCCTCCATTGACGGCTATCCTGATCTCGTCCAATGTTCAACTCCAGAGATGGTATCTTATTTCGATGAATACGCAAGCCAGGATTCCAAGGAACCATTTCGATATGGTGGTATTGAAATAAAAGATACTTTTGGTTATAAGAAAACTGGAATTGATCTTTTCGATGGAGAACAACGCATAGGAAGAATAAATAAACGACTCGAATGGAAAGCCCACCACCAAAAAACAAACCACTTACTCGGGCTATATTCGGATTATATTGATGGATATCCCACAATCATTGCTGCATTTTACTCCGACACTCTCACTCCGGATGATTGGACTGTTCGAGCTGAACCTAAGGGTGATAGCGCAATGACATCATTTTCAACGCTACAGAAATCCGGTTTTATAAAAATGAAATCTGGTATCCGTATCTGCTTAGACAATCCTGACTATTTATCTTTTTTTGATCAGGAGGTTTTTTAACTATGGACTTTATAAATTACGAAGAACAAATAAAAATACGCGACTTCACACTAACATCTGCCGATCTCATCTCGGTTGCTAAAGATACCAACTCTTATATTTGCAACTTGGTAAAAATATTCGAAGAAATTGAATTCGATATTTTCTATTCTCTCGGTCAGAGAAATATTAGTGGATTTATAGGCGAAATATATAAAAATATTCTCGCCAACAAATTCTCTGTTTTATCTACCAATCCACATCCTGATGGGCGACCTGATATACTCGCACTGGATACACCGGAGGCCGTGAAGCACTTTTCAGAATGTTTTGCTGAAGTGAATGGCAGAAGAATTCCTATTAAAGATATGCTCACACCATTTGCGTTTGGTGGACTAGAAGTCAAATGTAGCATTGGCTCATCAGGAAAACTTCAGACCCAGCAATTCATTTCTGACTTTGGGCATTCCTTCTCCCTCTATGAGTCCAGAGTGGGTTACCTAAATGGGATAACTTGGTGGGCACATCATAGCAGTTCAAGTAATCTCTTGGGCCTGTATTATGATTATTATGCTCCTTTACACGGAACACCTCAAATACTAGCCGGATTCTATTCCGAACTGACAAGTGATGATTGGAATGCCGTATCGCATGGAAATCCAAATAATAAGAAAACCAGTAACACAAGCCTTAATAAGCAAGGACTCACAAAAATGAAGAATCACTGCATGTTTAGCATATCCGATTACAACTATTTAAGTCAGCTAAAAAGAATAGGTGTCTACGCCGAAAAGTTAAACTATCTATTGGATAAGCATTAACCTCTCTAGAGGAAGCAAATCATTAGTTTGCTTCCTCTTCATATAGTCCAAGAATATTTCTACACAACAATTCAATCAGTTTAGGCGGCACGCTCTCACCTATCACTTGACAGATCATATTTCTTGTCACCTTTTTTCCTTTTTTCTCAAACCGATACTCATATTCATCAATAGTTTGAATAATCATTGCTTCATACAAGGACAAAGCTCTATCTTGTGACGGATGTATCTTTTTATCAGATGCGACTGCATGCATTTTTTGTGTTAATGTAGGCGCAGGTTTATCCCATTCCATTCTTCTATATGCCGTGTCAAATCCTCTAATCAGTCTGCGTTCCCCTGTCTTTTTATCAACAACAGTCGGTCTAGGCAATAGTGCTCCGCATTTCTCACAATAGATCGGTGTTCTTTTGTTGGATTGATGAATGCCAGAATCATAGTTGCTTCCATGAACCGGATTCCCTGTAAACATACATTCTGGATTACAACATTGATTGTTAAAAGCGGTATTTCCTTCCGGGGTATGTTTAATCCACTGCAATTTTTCTTCTTCGATCACCGGTACAATGTGATATTCATTAAACTCTATATTTTCATTTTTTCCAGCTTCAGCTCTTAACGGAGGTAAATTGCCAATAGCATCTCTTACTGTAACCCATGGTCTACAAAATAAATTACCACCCTCACAATGCGTACGCGCAGGGATAAAAGATTCATTATTCTTCCTGAAAAAATCTTTTCCTTCCTTATCACGCGAAAAAATTGTTATTAGCCTTCTTCTCATTTGGGGTATCCCAAAATCAGCACAATTCACTACTTCTGCCGTCCCAACATAATCGCTACCTAATTGATCTCGAACATATTCAATAATGTTTACAGGTACACCATCTTCATTAAGGATTACTGTCTGATCCATTGTTGGAACATTTTCCAGTAAAAGCCAATGAGGTTGCAATGCCTTGACTATATTCATTGTTGGAATAATCAAACGATTTCTAGGATCTTCTTTAGGCCGCCTTCCTTCACGATATTCCCGCAACAATTTGCCTGTACCATTCGAAGACATCCCTTGACAAGGCGGTGTAGCATAGATCATAAAAGGATCATCTTCACACATACTTCTCCATACTTTTATGATCTCTTCTTGTTTTTCCCAAATATCTCCGCATATTTCATTTACTTCTGGGTAATTTTCATGGTATAGAGCTGCTCTATCTTCCAACAACTCATTGCTAACTCGGATTCTTAGTCCTGAAGCGCGAATACCGAGCTCCCCTATCCCAGCGGACGAAAATAAGCTTAAAACATTTTTAGTTGCCAAAATCTTTATTCTCCTTCTAAATGCTCATTGTTAATCCGAAGGCTCTAAATCCTCTTCATGAATCTTCATGACGATAGCTTTATTAAGTAAATCTAAATATATATCAAACCTCGTTTTTCCTTTTTCTACATTCATATTGGATATAATCGACTTCGGCATTCTAATTCTCATGTCCTGCTGCAAAACATATGTATCAAGATATATATAATCCATTTGTTCCGCCCCTTTCTATTTTAGTCTAATTATATCCTATATTTAGACTAAAATCAACCTTATTTTATAATTTCGTGAATTGCATAATCTAAAGTTCTTCAGATAATCCTTTATTACGTATCCCTATTTTCTTCCATTCATCTGCCACCTATCATGCTCCTTAATCCTCCGCACCGCCTGCCGCAGCGTATCCGACCTGCCATGCTGATGATACGGATGTGATGCCTTATGCTTATGAAAGATAACACAGCTGCCTTTCCCCGGATACTCCGGGTTGTGGATGTACCAGTAATGCCCGGTGTTCCGGGACATTACCGTTACATCATATCCATCCGCAACGATGACGGCAAAATACTTCGTATCCAGGCTTTTCAATTCTTCTTTACTGAACAATATCAGCCGCCTCCTTTCGGAACCACGCTTCCAGTGCTTTTTCCACAATATCTGCCGCCTCTGCTGTCTTCTGATCCGCAAAATACTTCTGGTACACTGCTGCCGACAGCTTAATATTGACCATCTCTTTTTTCTTGTGTCTGGCCGCCGAATCCACTATTTCCCGGATACTCTTCCGCGTAATATTTCCAGACTCCGCCCTGATCGCCGCCGCATTTTTCGGATTCAGCTTCACCTTATCCTCTGACACTGCGGCCGCCACAGCCTTCTGTTCTTTTTCCGATAAATAAGACAGATCCACAGCCGCCACCAGGGACAACGCGCCATTATCCAGTTCCTCTTTAAATTCAGGGATCAGCTTATCCACCCGCATATATCTTGCGATATTCCTTCCCGTCATGCCGTACGCGTTTCCCAGTTCATCCCGGCTCCTGGACTTGTGGACATCATGTCCACAAGTTCCGTCCTGACCATTTAAAGCCGCAATCTCCTGAAGGATATCATTGCGCTTGCCCTGGCTGCTGATCTTTTCATACCGCACCGCCAGAACAGCCGCTTTTTCTGACGGAAGCAATTCCGAAAAAGACCGCTGGATCATATTGGTTTCAATCACATAGACAATCGCGTCTTCATCTGAAAGGTTTTCTTTCACAATGGCAGGGATTTTGTCAATCCCCGCCAGCATCGCCGCCCTCTGCCGGTTATGGCCGGAGAGCATCTCATACCCGTCTTTCTGTTTCCGGACGATCACCGGATTCAAAACTCCATGCTCCCGGATGCTCTGGACCATGTCTTCCAGCCGCTCCCCTTCATACATCCGAAATGGATGGCCGCAAAACGGGCGGATACTCTCTGCCGGCAGCATCCGAACCGCATTCTCCGGGACCGCCGCGGCTTCTTCCATTTGATCCAGCAAATCAATCGCGTCATTAAAAATCTTTCTCTTTGCCCCATTAGCTTTCAATAGAAATCAACTCCTCCGCAAATTTTCTGTATGCAATGCCTGCGCTTGCCTTCGGGCTGTACCGTTCTACCGGCATGCTGTAATAAATGCTTTCCCCCACCTTCACGGTATGGGGGATCCTCGTATCAAAAATCCGGATCTGCCCCTGGAAACTTTCTGTCACCTGCTCCGTCAATGTCCTGCACAGGTTCGTCCTCGCCTCGCACATGGTCATCAGGATACCCGCGATCTTGAGTTTGTGATTGATCCGGCGCCGGATCTTCGTCACCGTCCGCAGATAGTCCTGCAGCCCCATCATCGCCAAAAGCTGCGGATTGACTGCGATAATGACCTCATCAGCCGCCGCAAGAGCATTGATGGTCAGCATTCCCAGGGAAGGGCAGGTATCAATCAGAATATAATCATATTTCTCCCTGAGCGGATCCAGGATATCCGACAGGATCTTTTCCGCTCCCATTTCCAGCCGCAGCTTTGCGTCCGCCACAGACAGATAAATAGAAGAAGGAATAAAATCTACACCGTCTACTGTCCGGATGCACTTCTTCATGGCCGGAAGTTTTTCATCCTCTATCGCTGCCATCATCAGATGGCCGATGGTATTTTCCAGTTCCCCCGTATTTTCAATCCCATAACAGGCCGTAAGGTTCGCCTGGCTGTCAAAATCTACAGCCAGCACTTTCTTTCCCTGTTTCCGCAGTGCGTATGCAAGGTTCAGGGTGGAGGTGGTTTTCCCCACCCCGCCTTTCTGTGATCCGATAACATAAATCTTTCCCATCATCAATACCGTCCTTTCTTTTCCGCGGCCTTATCCGCCGTTTCCCTGCCGCTTTCCTCAAAAACATCCACATAGCTTGTTGCCTCTCTTGGAACGATCACCAGACGCCCTTCCTCACACGTAACAGTAATGGATGTCCCGCAGTCAAATCCAGCTTCACGGAGCCATTGCCCTTTCAGCATAATGGCCGGTGTGGATTTATACTGATATCCGCTCTGCTCATAGACTTTCATATTTCTGAATTTTTTCATCGCCATAGATGTGCCTCCTTAAACCGTAAATGAATATTTACTTTAGAAATGCCTTTGTTTTTCTGCCATTGGCTGTCAACAACCCAACGGCACCACCTCCCTTAAATCCGCCATAACGCAGAAACAGCTGCCAATGCATTTACGCATCAGCAGCTGCCGATTTAAGTTCTGTGTATTATTTATTTGACTGTTTTCTCCTGATCCTTGATCCTGTAATAGTCTTCCATATCCAGGGTCAGATCCACATGAGTGTCAGGCTTTGATTTTCGGTTGCTCAAGAGGCACACAGTTTCCACATGATAAGTCTCCGCAAACATATCCACCCCAACCGCATTTCCATCCACGCGATACCCAAGCTTCTTCATATACCTCAAATCCCTTGCCAATGTCTCAGGATTACATGAAATATACACCAGCTTATCCGCCCCCATTTTCTTAATGGAGTCCATAAATTCCTCTGTGCTTCCGCTTCTGGGCGGATCCATGATGACTACATCGGCCCGGTCTCCCCGCTCCGCCATATTTACCATAAACTGGCCGGCATCATTGCAGTAAAAACGGATATTGGAAATCTGATTCAGCTTTGCGTTATTTACAGCATCCCGGACTGCATCCTGATTTAACTCCACTCCGATCACCTGACCGGCTTTGCGGCTGGCTATGATGCCAATGGTTCCGATCCCACAGTAGGCATCCAGCACTGTTTCCTTTCCCGTAAGCCCAGCCAACTCAATGGCCAGATTATAGAGCTTCTCTGTCTGTACCGGATTCACCTGATAAAAGGATTTTGAAGAAATACGGAAGGTACAGCCACAGAGCTGATCCGTGATATATCCCTTTCCATAAAGAACCTGCTCCCGGTCTCCCAATACCATACTGGTTCCCCGGCCATTGATATTCTGTACAATGGTTGTGATCTCCGGATGCTTTTCCCGAAGTGCCTTTATAAAATTGTTCTTTGAAGGAAATACCGGTGATGCAGTAACCAGTACCACCATGATCTCCCCTGACTGAAATCCTTTCCGGATCAGCACATGGCGCAGAAGGCCGTATCCCGTATCCTCATCATAGGTCCGGATCTTAAAGGATTTAAGCATTCCCCGGATAGTCCCGATAATTTCATCCGCCTTTTCATCCTCGATCAGGCATTTTTCCACAGGCACTACGATATGGGTATTTTCCTGATAAATCCCGGAAATAATATTTCCTCTGCGGTCGCGGTCAAACACCGCATGAACCTTATTTCTGTAATGAAATGGCTGTTCCATTCCAATCACAGTCTGAACCTTGCAGATTCCCTTTAATGTCTCTTCCAGCTGCTTTTTCTTTAATGTCAGCTGCTGGCTGTAGGGCATATCAAGCAGCTGACAGCCACCACATTTTTTGCTTACAGGACAGAGACTTTTCTGTTTTCTTTCCGGTACGCCGGCTCTTCCTGCATCCTTCTTTTTTCCATCTGGCCTTACATCTTTTTTATTCTTTCCTGCATCTGTTCTCTTAATTCGTCCATTCGCCTCTCTCTTTTCCATATATTTACAAACTCTCCTTTTTCATAAATCTATTATATTCTTTCTTATCTGCTATCGACATTTTATCACAGATTCCTTATAATGTGTAACAAAACCGCTGTATATCCGGCAGCTGCCCCAACCGCACGGTTATTCCTTCACTGCATTTAATTCTGCCGCACAGACACTGCAAAAATACGAGGTATTCCTATGACAAACCAATTACAACCACCGTTATCTTACCATATTGATCCCACCATCTATGCCGGACGCCCCGCCGATTCCTCCGGACGCCTTCCCAAGGAACTGAGAACCTATGACCTTCTGGATTCCCTGCATATTTCCTACGAGCGTGTAGATCACGACGCCCTTCCCACCATTGAAGCCTGCAGACAGGTGGATGAAATTCTGGGAACCCCCATGTGCAAAAACCTGTTTCTGCGCAATGCCCAGAAAACTGCCTTTTATCTTCTTCTCCTTCCCGGTGAGAAAAAGTTTAAGACAGCCGCCCTGTCCAAGCAGATTGGAAGCGCCCGCCTGTCCTTTGGAGAACCGGAATTTATGGAACAGCTGATGGATCTGACTCCCGGTTCGGTTACGGTTCTGGGGCTTATGAATGATGCCGAAAATAAGATCCGCCTTCTCATTGACCGGGACGTAATAGAAAATCATGCTTTTATCGGCTGTCACCCCTGTATTAACACCTCCAGCCTTAAACTAAAAACACAAGATCTGATTACAAAAATTCTGCCTGCCATCCATCACGACTATACTCTGGTAGACCTTCCGGATGTAAAATAAGTCTGTTATCCATAAAAAAGAGACGCATTCCTCGCCTAAACAGCGTGAAACGACGTCTCTTTCTATTTACACAGTTACATTACAAAATGCTCCGAAAATATGGAAGATGCTTCCAAATCTCTATTCCTCCTGTATTAAATCGCAGCCGTTACCTTCTTAAGCCACTCCTTCTCGTCCCCTTCCAGATACGGACTGATCTTCTCATAAACCTCTTTATGATATGCATTAAACAGCTCCACATCCCGCTCTGTCATCAGGTTCTTGTCCACTGCGTCCACATCAATAGGGACAAAGGTCAGGAATTCAAATTTCATAAACTGACCGTATTCATTCTTCTCATCCTTTTTACAGAGAATCAGATTTTCCGTACGGATTCCATGCTTTCCTTCGATATACAGTCCCGGCTCGTCCGAGGTAATCATTCCCTCCTCCAATATGCCGTTGTCACAGCGCTCCGGAACCATTTTGAAACGGATTCCGTTGGGGCGCTCATGGACACTTGAAAGATATCCCACACCATGTCCGGTTCCGTGGTCAAAATTCAGTCCCCTGCTCCAGAATGGCTCTCTTGCCACATAATCCAGGCTTAAGCCTCTGCAGCCGTATAAAAACCGTACTGCCTGAAGGCGGAGCATACTGATGAGAACCAGGGTAAAATGCTCCTTTTCTTCTGCTGTCAGTTCTCCCAGTGCAATGGTTCTTGTGATGTCTGTGGTTCCCTCATAGTACTGGCCGCCGGAATCCACCAGATAAAAGCTTTTTGCATCTAAAACTGCATTGCTTTCCTCTGTAGCGGAATAATGGCACATGGCCGCATTGGGGCCGTAGGCAGAAATGGTATTGAAGCTGGGCTCAATATATCCCTCCTGCTCCTTTCTGAAGCCCTCCAGCTTTTCAGACGCACTCATCTCTGTAATGGTTTCTTTTCCAATCTGATGCTTTAACCAGTACATAAACCTGGTTACTGCAATGCCGTCCTTAATATGGGCCTTCTTCTCATTCTCCACTTCCACCGGATTCTTTTTGGCCTTTGCCTCTGACGTAGGGTTCATCCGGTCAATGATCTCATTCTGCGCTGCCATAGCCTGATACAGGGCATAATTTCCCTTCTCCCGCTCAAACAGCACCTTTTCTCCCTGAAGCGCTCCTGCTTCCTTATAGATATCATTATATGGAAGAATCACAACACCCATAGACTCCAAGTATCCACAAATCTCATCATTAAGAACAGCTTCATTGATGAAAAGACGCACCTCATCCATAGTAATCATCACATAAGAAAGTACCACAGGGTTGTAAGAAATATCATTTCCCCTGATATTTAACAGCCATGCAATATCATCCAGCGTTGTAAGCACATGAACCGTGGCATGAACCTTTTTCATGGCAGCCCGTACATCTGCAATCTTATCTGCCGCAGACTTTCCAGCATACCTTTCCTCCAGAATCCAGGCAGGCTCAGAGGAAAGCTCCGGGCGATCCTGCCAGATCATTCCCACAAGGTCCTCGGTACATATAATGCGGGCACCCTTTTCCCTTAAATTCTTCTCCAGGCTTAAGCCGGTAAGGGAATTGACCACTCTTCCGTCAAAGCCCAGGCAGCCGCCCTCCGGTACATGTTCCTCCAGATACTCCTGTACAGACGGAACGCCTTCCTGTCCCATCTTCATCATTTTCACACAGCTTCCCTTTAATTCAGCCGCAGCCTGAACAAAGTACCTGCCGTCTACCCACAGACAGGCATCCTCCATGGTAATTACCGCCGTACCTGCCGATCCTGTAAAACCTGTAAGGTACTTTCTGCATTTAAAATGCTCTCCCACATACTCGGATTCATGGAAATCAGCCGTAGGCACCAGATAGGCATCCATCCGGTATTCCTTCATTTTCTCTCTTAAGCTCTGGATTCTTTCATCTGTTATATGCATCCTTTTTCCTCCTGTCTCTTTCCTTAAGCCTTTCTCAGCGCATCCTCAATGGCTGCACCTATGCCTTCATTATACGTCGGTTGGGCCCGCATTGCAAATGACATCTGCTCTGCTGTCAGTCCATTTGCGATTGCAGTGGCAATTTCCCCGATCATATCCGTTGCCCTGGGGCACATCATCTGTGCTCCTACAATGGTATTGCTGTAGGCTTCAAACACCAGCCGGATAAAGCCGTCCTGTTCCCCCGAGATAATGGAACGTCCATTTTCCTCCATGGAAAAATGACCACATCGCACCTTAAGCCCCCGCAGGCCCGCTTCCTCCTCCGTAAGGCCAACGGTAGCAATCTCCGGATCCGTATAAATACAGTTAGGCACAATGGGAAGGGAAACATACATACCGCTGGGTACTGACTGAAGCCGTATAGTATGAGGACGGCCGGCAATTTTTTCCACCACATATGTACCCTGGGCTGCCGCTACATGGGCCAGCTGAATATCTGCACACACATCTCCGATGGCATAAACACCGGGTTCACTTGTCTCAAACCCCGGTGAAACCGCAATTTTCCCATTTTTCATCTCAAGGCTCACATCCGGTCCGCAAAGCCCCTGTACATTCGGTTTACGGCCAATGGCCATCAAAACCTGACCTGCTCTGGTCCGGATGGGTTCACCTCCTTTGTTGGGGGTAATGACGCAGTTTAAGCCATTTTCCCCCTGTGACAGCTCCGTAACAGTAGAATCGCAGTAAACCTGGATTCCCTTTCTGCGAAGCACACGCTCAAGAGCCGTTGACATCACATCATCCATAGGGGCCATGAGATGCTTTTTCTTCTCCACAATGGTTACATTGGAACAGAGATTGTTAAACAGGGTGGCAAATTCCACAGCGATCACTCCGCCTCCCATGATGGTCAGCCGATCGAAATTCCAGCTTTTAGCCGCCAGAAGCCGGTCGCTGTTCCACACTCCAGGAAGATCTGCTCCGGGAATCTCATTCATCATCGGAACCGCTCCCGCTGCCAGGATCACCGTCTTACCCTCAAAAAATTCCCGGCCTCCCTCTGCCAGCTCTACCTCCACCGTACGTCCCCGGCGCAGTGTGCCTTTTCCGTATATTACCTCCACATGATTCTTCTCAAACAGTCCCTCTACACTTCCTCTGTACCGGTCCACTGCCTTCTTTTTGTAAGACTGCATTTTTTGAAAATCAAAGGAAATAAAATCGGTAGACACGCCAAATTCATCACAGTTCTGCATCATCCGGAACATACCGGAAGCATACAAAAGCGCTTTGGTTGGAATACATCCCCTGTTTACACAGGTACCGCCTATTTTCTTCGTCTCAATCACAGCCACCTTAAGTCCAAACTCCGTTGCCTTAAGGGCGGCTGTATAGCCTCCCGGCCCGGCGCCGATTACTATTACGTCAAACTGTTTTGCCATCTCATTCCTCCTCATATCCATCCAAAATGCCGGCAGGCATTCCATACCCCGTCCCGGTCAATGGGATCTGTCACATAATCGGCAGCCGCCTTCAGTTCCTCCACGGAATTACCCATGGCAATCCCGATTCCCGCCCTGGAAACAATCTCAAAATCATTCATACTATCCCCAAAAGCCACTGTTTGTGACAGATCCATTCTGTAATACTCACAGAGGCGCTTTAACCCCTCTGCCTTGGACGCCTCATTTTCCACTACATCTGCCCCGGTTTTTCCTGCAAACATGAAAAACTTACATTCCGGAAAATGCTCCTCAAGCTCTCTCACGCGATCCGGGCCTCCTATATAGGCCAATGTCCGCACCGGAAGCTCCAAAAGCTTCATAGGATCCTCAAAATGGCGGCTGGTCTCTCCCCAGCGCAGCACATCGATCCGCTCTACCTCCTCGGGCGCAGTATAATAATCCCCATTCTCCATCGTTACGCCAAGAGCAATCCCTCGCTCCTTCCCAAATGCCAGCAGACGTTTCAAAAGCTTCTTGTCCATAGTATGCTCATACAATGTCTTCCCTTCCGCAACTACACGGGTGCCGTTCATATGGATTACCGCATCCGGCTGGAGCTGATCCCTGTACCCAACACTCAGGGGCAGATCCATATTTCGTCCGCTGGCAATCACGATCACATTATCTTTTCTCAAAATTTCCAGCGCCTTAAGAGCGCTTTCTGTAATTTTCCATGTCTTATGATCCAAAAGGGTCATATCCAGATCAAAACTGACGATCCGTTTTCTTATTCTGTCCATTTTCTCTGTCCTTTCCTGTCCTAAGCCAGTTTTATCCAGCAATGTATTTCATAAAAAACATATTTTTTCGTAAAAATACTTTTCAAAATGAAAAATATATGCTATACTACAATAGTTCGTTCGACACGGAGTATGGCGTAGCTTGGTAGCGCGCTCGGCTGGGGGCCGAGAGGTCGCAGGTTCAAATCCTGTTACTCCGATTTTTCCTTTAAAATCAAGGGTTTTCGATGATTTTTGTCATCGAAAGCTCTTATTTTTTTGATTACCCTTTCGCTAATTTTCATTTGCCTGCATCTATTTTAAATATATCTTACCATTCCCTATAAAAGATTGCAATATTTCAATATTCTGGTTTTTCATATTGGTTTAAATCCCTGTTTTCATAAATACAACGCTTACCATTTCTCAGCCAGACTCTGCATCAAAGAAAATGCTGCAAAAAAACATGAGTACTACAAAATACTAAAAAACTGCAGCTTCGGTTATAACGTTGTTCCTGATAAGGTAACATTATAACCGAAGCTGCTCAAATAAAACCAATCAATGAAAACCGCCGCAAAACACAGCAAACTTTCAGTTTCCAGTTTTTGAAATTCATATATCAGACAATCGTCACATACTCATAATCACAATATCCCTCTGAGTTCTTATTTTCTTTGGAACAGGACCACAGGCAAAGCTTTGCCCCCGTCCAGGTAGCCCGGCTCAGCGGAAATTTCTCTTGAATCTGTGTAAAATGCACACCATCCGTGGAATACGAAAATTTGTAGGTTTTATCGTCTGATAAACTCATGGAAAGCCATAATACATTTCCTTCCAGTTTACTGGAGAACACAAGCCTCTCTTCTGCCTCTCCATGGAACATTTTTTCTGTAACAATTCCCCTATAACAGCGAATCTCCATCTTCTCTCCTGTGCTGTAGAGTCCGGCATATCCATAGATATGTCCTTCCACTCCTATCCCACCGAAGTCTCCCGCTTCTTTCCCTGTAAGCTCCATCTTAACTGTCATGGTCAGCTCTTTTTTCTGTGGGATCTGAGTCAACACATTGGGCGCGTACCACAAATAATTCTCCCGCTCCGGATTTTTCCAGCAAAAAAGCCTTAAATAACCTGGTCGGTCCGTCAGTGAATAGTAAGCACTGTTTGGATTAGCCTGCCACTGCCATTGAAGTCCCAGATGTTTTTCCTCAAAATCATCCGACTGGGCAATGGCATATGACGGCATATCCTCTTCTGGCATATACCAGCTTTCCACTGGTTCCCCAATTCCATCCCCATTTTGATCCTGACCAATGAACGGCCATCCATCTGCAAAACACATAGGCTGAAGATGAACGATGCGTCCCAGTTCGATCACATCCTGAAAATGAATAAACCAGTCTCGTCCATCTGAGGAAGTAACCCATCCGCCCTGATGAGGGCCATTAACTGCTGAATTTCCCTGATGCATTACAATTTTGTACTCATACGGTCCATAAACGGAACGAGAACGAAGGCAAGACTGCCATCCATCTTCCACTCCGCCGGAAGGCATAAGAATATAATAATATCCATTTTTTTTATACATCTTCGGCCCCTCTGTGGTAGGAGCTATCTGTTCTCCGTCGAAAATCAGTTTTGGTTCAGAAAGCAAACCACGGCAGTTGGGATCTATTTCCACCATAGAGAGGCGGTGTTTCATTCCACAACGGCTTTTAGCATAGGCAAAAACCATATATGCCTTCCCATCTTCATCCCAGAACGGACATGGATCGATCCATCCCTTAGACTTACACAGAAGATTCAGTTCAAATTCCCCATAGGGATCTCTGGAACGGGCTACCAGAATGCCCTCATCTACTAAAGGAATGAATACGAAGAAAGTTCCCTCATGGTACCGGATCGAAGATGCCCATGTACCTGATCCATGAGAAGGAAAATCATATTTTTCAAAAGGAAGTGAGGAAACACAATGGTTAATCAGCTCCCAATGTACCAGATCCTTTGAATGCAGCAAAGGCACTCCTGGAAGGTAGGTAAATGAAGATGACACCATATAATAGTCTTCTCCGACCCGAATTACATCCGGATCAGAATAATCAGCATATAAAATTGGATTCTGATATTGCTGCATATTCAATTTCCTCCTTTACCCTTTCAGACCAGAAGTAGCAATTCCCTCTACAAAATACTTCTGGGCTGCAAAAAACAGAATGATCAACGGAATTACAGATACCAGCGCCATGGCCATAACCTGGTTCCACTGAATATTGGATGTTACGTCAATGCTGACTCTAAGAGCCAGAGACAGTGGAAACTTGGATACAGTATTAATATAAATATTGGTATTGAAGAAATCATTCCATGTCCAAAGGAACTGGAACAGTCCTGCTGAAAACAGGGCCGGCTTTAACAATGGAAGAAGAATCTTCATAAAACACTGGAAAGGACCACAGCCGTCAATATAAGCAGATTCATCCAGATCTCTGGGAAGTCCTCTTAAAAACTGCACCATCATAAACACAAAAAACGGATAGCATGCTACTGCTGCGGGAGCATAAAAGGTCATATAGGAATCCAGCCAGCCCAGCTTGTTAAACAAGGCATAGCGCGGAATGATAATAACAGCATTTGGCAGCATCAGAGTTGCTATCAGCACCATAAACAGCGCCTTGTTTCCTGGAAAATCGAAACGTGCAAAACCATAAGCCACAATAGAACAGGATACCAAAGTCAAAAAGGTTGTAGGAACCACCAATGCAAACGTATTGATAAAATACTGAGCATAGGTATAAGTTCCCGTTGTCTTCCATCCTTTCACAAATGCTTCAATCACCCAGCTCTCTGGCAGAAGGCGCAGACTTCCAAAAATTTCATTGTTTGTCTTAAAACAGGCAAAAAACATCCATATAACCGGAAAGAGCATAGCTACACCGCCGATAGCCAGAAAGGTGTAGGTAAACCCATTTTTTATTCTTTTCTCTCTCATGGCTTCCTCCTAATTATCATAATAAACCCACTTCTTTGAAGTAGCAAACAGCACTGCAGTCATGATCAGGATCACAATGAACAGAATCCAGGAAGTGGCACATGCATACCCCATCTTGAAATATTTAAAAGCATCTGTATACAACTTCATACCCAGAACGTAGGTACCTTTGTTTGGTCCTCCGTTCGTAACTACAAAAGCAGAGGTGAAATTCTGCAGGGCAGTAATCAGCTGCATAATAATATTGAAAAATGCGATGGAGGTAATCATAGGGAGGGTGATCTTGAAAAACATTCTCGGTTTGGATGCCCCATCAATTCTGGCAGCCTCGTAAAGTGACTGCGGAACCTGTTTTAAGGCTGAAAGAAACAATACCATGGAGGAACCGAACTGCCAGATCTCCAGCATACATATGGTAACTAACGCCATATCTGGTGTCCCCAGCCATTTCACTGGTTCAATATTAAAACAGCCCAGAAGACTATTTACAAAACCATCGTTCATAAACAGCACCTTCCACAAAATTGCCACAGCTACGGAACCGCTGAGCAGAGACGGAATATAATATACTGTACGAATAAAATTAATCCCCTTTAAATTTTTATTTAAGATTACTGCAATGATCAGAGCAAGTACAACCTTTCCAGGTACTGTAATGAACGTATATTTCAAAGTAACAATTAGTGAATTCCAAAATTCCTTATCTTTCGTAAAAAGCTTTATATAATTAGCAAATCCCACAAATTCCGGCTTGCTGAAAATATCATAATCTGTAAATGAATACACCAGGGAGCAAATAAATGGATACAGCTGGAATAACAGAAATCCGAATATCCAGATACTCACATACATGAATCCAATCTTATTCCGTTTGGTCCAGCCTCCGTGCATGGATCCTGACTTTGCGCCTTTTTTTGCCATCTTGTCCTCCTTATCCCTGAAACGGCCCGGGAATGATACCCGAGCCGCCTGCAGATCCTTTTTATCTCATATTTCCGTTGCTGCTTTTTACTGTTAATCCAAAGCACTCAGATAATCATTTAAGAGTTCAATGGCATTATCAGCTGCCTCTTCAGGAGTGCTCTGTCCGTAAGCAATGCTTTCTACTATTTCCTCCTGAATCGCGTAAACCTCGGCACTTGTGGTATACCCCTTGTCACTCTTTCCATTTAATCCTGCAGACAAATCAACAGCCTTTACCACAGTCTCATCTAACAGCCCCTTATCTGCACATAAGCTTCTGCCAGTTGTAGTTGGCGGAATACTTCTTACATCCTTTAATGTCTCCTGGGCAGTTTCATTATTATAGAAGTAGTTTAAGAATTCCACGGCCTCTTTTGCATGGGGCGAATTCTTATTTACGGTCATATACTGTGGCGTATCTGCAAAGAAACCATCATTAATGCGGTCATCTGCCATTGGCATCTGCACAACCGTACACTCCGCTTCAGAAATAGCATCCATCAGCAAATTAATGTTAGAGGATGCACCATAACCGAATACAAACTTTCCATTCATCCATTTTGGATTCGTATGAATCTGTCCTTTAAATGTAGCACTGTCCTCAGCAGGCTCAAATACACCCCAATCATAGCAATCCTTAATGTATGTAAGAGCCTCTACGAGTTCATCCCTTGTAAATCCAAGCTTCTTTTCACTGTCGATAATAAAGGAATTTCCAGTTTTCTGACGAAGATAAGGCCGCAGTACATACTCACATAAAATATGGGTATCTACGTTCATATAGTAGTACTCTGGATTTTCTGCATGAAGCTTCTTGCCGTCCTCTAACATACTCTCCCATGTGATCTGTTTTGACAGATCCACACCACAGACATCCGCAGCCTCTGTGTTAGCCACAGTTGCCAGACAGGACATACCGGTTGGAAGTGCTAACAGCTTTCCATCAAATGTACCAAACTGATCAATAAAGTTTTTATCAAAACCGGATGTATCAAAAATATCCTTGTACTCATAAAAATCCACAAAGAAATCACCTCTTGACACAAAATCCGGCAAAGAATCCACATTCTGCTGCATAATATCCGGTGCAGTACCGTTTGCCAGCATGGTAGAAACCTTATCAATGTAACCCTGATCTGAGTTCATCTCAGCCTCAATTTTGATCTCGGGATGAAGCTTCTGGTACTGGTCAATTACTGCCAGCGTTGCCTCATTTCTCTCATCGCCGCCCCACCACATAAAACGCAGTGTAATCTGCTCTTGAGAAGCAGTCTCACTCTTCGCACTCTGATCTTCCGTTTTGGTATCAGAAGCAGTGTTTGCCGACGGTTCATTGGTACAACCTGTAAGAACACCAGCCGTCATTATCCCCGCCATCACAAGACCTGTAAGCTTTTTTCCATGTTTCATGTTGCCATACCTCCCATATTTGCTTTCACGCTTTGTTTACATTTTGTCTCTTCCTCATTTGACTGCCTTTATTGTACATAAAAAAAACACTTCTGTTAAGAAACTAAGCTTAACAAAAGGTATCTCTGTTTAACCAAACATCCTAATCGGTATCATTTTCTATGATTTTTCTTCCTGAACCACGATCTATGGTTCAAAAAATGTTTTACAGATGATTTTTCTGTGAAGATTTTATATAATATAATTACACAATACCTCGGCTATACAGCTCCTTCAAAAGCTTGTTTTCAAAACACACATTTTGTTTAAGAAAGGACACGATCTATGTACCAAGTAATCATTGCAGACGACGAAGCGAAAATACGAAGCGGACTGGCCAATCTCTTCCCATGGAATCAGCTGGGATTTGAAATCGCTGCAGTTTGTTCTAATGGAAAAGAGGCCTTGGATTTCGCCATGGAAAATCCAGTAGATCTGGTTCTCTCCGATATACGGATGCCCATTATGGATGGTCTGGAGCTGTCCCGGTTGCTTCTGCCAAAAAAGCCCGTAAAAATGGTATTTTTCAGCGGTTATCAGGATTTTAACTATGCCCGTCAAGCCATGAAAAACGGGGTTTCCGATTATCTTTTAAAGCCTGTGAAATATGAGGATCTCTCTGACTGCCTCACCAGAATTCGGGAAACTCTGGACATGGAAAAAGGACTGGCACAACCTGAAGAGGAAAATTTAAGTTACTACGAAAAAATTATCAACACTGTTACCAGCTATCTGGATCAGGAATACCAAACTGCCAGCTTAGAGCAGGCGGCCCGTCTGGTATCTCTAAGCCCCAATTATCTTTCTCGGCTGATGAAAGATCACTCGGCTCTTAGCTTCTCCGATTATCTTCTCAAAAGCCGTATGGAACATGCTGCCAATATGTTAAAGGACATCCATTTCAAGCAGTATGAAATTGCTTACAGAGTAGGATATGATAATCCAAAGAATTTCTCCAGAGCCTTCCACCAGTATTTCAAAATGACTCCTACACAATATCGTAACTGCAGCGGAGTTACAGAAAAACGCAACGAAAAATAAAGGACATTGATTCCCATGAGAAAACGCAATTTTATTAACTGTTTTTTTTACTATTTTGCCATTATTACGCTCCCTCTTTTAATGGTTTTTCTTTTCTTTTTATTTTTTGTCATTCAGGAAAAGAAACAGGAGATTCAATCCAATGCAAAGCGCTCCGCTCAGGCGGCCAAGGACAATTATTCTCTGGTTATGGATACTGCCGCTACCCAGTATGATATTCTGGCGCGCAATCCAAGGCTCTCTATTTCCCTGAGAAATTTCCTTTCTCATGAGAAAGCGAATTATCTGGATGTAGTTCTTACCAACAGCATCCTTTCCAATTTTACCTCGCTCACCAACAATGCCCCTTATATTGCCTCCGTATATTATTATCTGGACGATTATGATTCTATTCTTACCTCAGACACAGGAGGAATTGTAAAATTATCCCGGTTTTCCGACTTAAGCTGGAAGGATTCCTATGACTCTTCGGATAAAGACCAATGGCTGGAACGCAGACAGATGCACCAATACTCCTATGCAGAACCGATTCCTGTACTTACCTACTTCAAGAAATTAAATATGTTTCGCGGCGTAGTAATGGTCAATATTTATGAGGAACAGCTCAAACAACTGATAACCACCAGTTCCCAGTTAGATTCTTTCTTTATCCTGGATCAGAATGGAAATTTTCTCCTAGAAGCAGGGAAAACAAAACATTTTACCCATGAAGATCGCGGCCTTCTTGCAAATAAGCTCTCCTCTGTTTCTCTGTCCCCCTTTGAAGGCTGGCTTCCTTTCAGCAATGGTTCCTGCTATACTCGAATGATACCAGCAGACTGTGATACCTATATTGCCGCCTGTATCAGCTACTCCAATTATTATCGCGATTTTTATCCGCTCCTGCTGCAGTTGCTCATGGTACTGGCTGCAATGGTTTTTGTATCCCTATGGATTGCCTTTACCATCACACGAAAAAATTTTCAGCAAATCGACTACTTTGTAAATCTATTCTCTGATGCAGAGCGCGGTGTATTCCGCCAGGAAAAACCTGACTTTCTCAGAGATGAGTATGATCTGGTACTCAACAACATTGTCCAGCTGTTCTTAAACCAGACCTTCCTAAAAAATCAGCTGGCCCTAAAGGATCAGAAACAGAAATTGGCGGAGATGAAGGCACTTCAGCTGCAGATCAATCCCCATTTTCTCTTTAACACCCTGCAAACTCTGGATTTCAAGGCGTTAGAATATACCGGGCAACCCACAGCCATGAATCAGATGATCCAAGCCCTGTCAGATATTCTCAAATATTCCCTCCAGAATCCACATTCTATGGTGACTTTAAAAGATGAGATTGACTATCTGAAAAAATATGACAGTATTCAACGCTGCCGCTATGAAGACAAATATATTTTGTACTATGAATACGAAGAAACCCTTGAAAATCTTCCCATAATGCGGCTGATTTTACAGCCCCTGATTGAAAACAGCCTGTACCACGGCATCAAGCCCTTAGATGATTCAGGTTTTATCAAGCTTCGTATTGTAAGACGAAAAAATCATCTGATCGTTTCCATCATTGACACAGGTGTGGGAATGGACCGCCAGGCAATCACAGCACTCTATAAAAGAATAGACAATCCCGACAGCGACAACATTGGTCTTACTAATGTAAACAGCCGTCTGGTTATGAAATACGGCCCGGAAGCACATTTAAAAATCAACAGTAAAAAAGGAATGGGGACTTGCATATCTTTCCGAATACCAATTTAAAACTGCAGTTTTTCTAACCTGAATTCATATAGCTTCTTAGTATAAAAAGGAGTGAGCATCCCCCCTTCCTATGCTCACTCCCTGATATTCCACGCCCTCTTTACGGAACGCGGGCCTTTTTACATCCCCAACTGAAACAATCCCTTCATTGCAGGATAAATCTGCTTAAATACCTGATACCGCTTTTCGTATTTTTCCACCAACCCAGTCTCCGGCTCAACGGTATCAACAATCCTCACCAGCTTCTCTGCCGCTTCTTCCACCGTTTCAAATTCCCCGCAGCCGACTGCTGCCAGCATAGCGCCCCCATATCCGGGGCCTTCTTCGCTTTCAATCACATCGACCTTCAGATTCATTACATTCGCGATAATTTTCTTCCACAGCAGACTCTTTGCCCCGCCGCCGCAGATTTTGGTACGCTCAATCTGAATCCCCAGACTTCTGGCCACTTCCAGAGAATCTCTGAGTCCAAATGCCACACCTTCCAAAACAGCCTGTGTCATGTCCTCTCTTGCTGTATCCATGGTCATTCCGATAAAAGCGGCTCTTGCTTTGGGATCATTGTGAGGCGAACGTTCTCCCATCAAATAGGGCAGATAGTAAACATGATTTTCACCCAGTTTTGTAATACTGTCCTGCTCTCTTTCATACTCTGTTGTCTTTAAAATTTCATCCATCCACCACTTATTGCAGGAAGCAGCGCTGAGCATACATCCCATCAGATGGAAGCTTCCATCTGCATGAGCAAAGGAATGCAGTGCATTGTGTTCATCCACTCCGAATTTTTTACTGGAAATGAAAATAGTTCCGGAAGTTCCAAGTGAAATATTGCATTTTCCCTCTCCGACGGTTCCAGTCCCCACAGCAGCCGCTGCATTGTCTCCGGCTCCTGCTACGACCCTCACCGCTTCCGTAAGCCCCAGCCTGTCTGCAATTTCTTTCTTCAATAAACCAACCACTTCATAGCTTTCAAACAATTGCGGAAGCTGTTCTTCTTTCACTCCGCAAATATCCATCATTTCTCTGGACCAGCATTTATGCTCCACATCCAAAAGCAGCATCCCTGAAGCGTCAGAATAATCCGTACAATGGATTCCCGTAAGCATATATGCCAGATAATCCTTGGGCAGCATAATTTTGCTGATACGGGCAAAATTTTCCGGCTCATTTGCTTTCATCCAGAGAAGCTTCGGTGCGGTAAAGCCTGCAAATGCGATATTTGCTGTATATTTAGATAATGCTTCTTTTCCGATTACTTCATTGAGATACTCTGTTTCCTTCGCTGTTCTTCCGTCATTCCAGAGAATCGCAGGGCGGATCACCTGATCCATCTCGTCCAGAACCACCAGTCCGTGCATCTGGCCGCCAAATCCGATTCCTGCAATCTGTGTTCTGTCACACTCTGCTGTCAGCTCTTTCATTCCCTCCATAGTTTTTTCAAACCAGTCCTGAGGATTCTGCTCGGACCAGCCGGGATGAGGAAAATACAGGGGATATTCCTTTGATACAATTTTATGAATGGTTCCGCCCTGATCCATCAGCAGCAGTTTCACTGCTGATGTACCAAGGTCAATGCCTATATATAACATGTTTCTCTCCCTTTATTTCCACGGATTCTCTGTAGGATATCTTACTCCCGCAGGCTGGTTATAACCGATTTCCTCAACAGGAACCCCAATATACTTAAATACCTCAAACAAAGCCTTTCCATGGTTTCCAAATGCAACTGCACCATGATGTGGGAAATTCTTTTCAATCAGCACATGGCGGTAAAATCTTCCCATTTCAGGAATTGCAAATACACCAATGGAACCGAAGGAACGGGTTGCAACAGGAAGAACCTCTCCCTGTGCAATATAGGCTCTGAGCTTACAGTCAGCCGTGCTCTGCAGACGGAAGAATGTAATATTTCCCGGTGCGATATCTCCCTCTAAGGTTCCCTGTGTCACCTCTTCCGGAAGAGAACGTGCCATGATCAGCTGATATTTCATTTCACAGAAGGACAGTTTTTCAGACGGCGTATTTCCACAGTGGAATCCCATAAAGGTGTCTTTATGAGTATATGGGAATTTGCCTTCTATTTCTTCTTTATACATATCTGCCGGCACATTATTATTGATATCAAGGAGGGTTACCGCATCTTCGCTGACAACGGTTCCGATCAATTCACTCAAAGCACCGTAGATATCTACCTCACATGATACCGGGATCCCCTGAGCGGTCAGACGGCTGTTTACATAGCAGGGTACAAATCCAAACTGTGTCTGGAACGCCGGCCAGCACTTTCCTGCAATTGCCACATATTTGCGGTACCCTCTGTGCTCCTCAATCCAGTCCTTTAAGGTAAGCTCATACTGTGCCAGCTTTTCAAGGATCTCCGGCTTCTTATTTCCGGCGCCAAGCTCCTCTTCCATTTCCTTCACAACCGCCGGGATCCGCTCATCTCCAGCATGCTTGTTAAATGCCTCAAACAGATCCAGCTCTGAATTTTCTTCAATTTCAACTCCTAAATTGTAAAGCTGCTGAATGGGCGCATTGCATGCAAGGAAATTTAACGGGCGCGGCCCGAAGCTGATAATTTTCAAATCATTCAATGCGATCACTGCTCTTGCAACCGGACGGAACTCTGCGATCATATCCGCACATTCTTCGGCGGTTCCAATGGGATACTCCGGAATATAGGCTTTGATATTTCTCAGCTTCAGGTTATAGCTTGCATTGAGCATTCCGCAGTAAGCATCGCCGCGGCCCTGAATCAAGTTGTCCCCACGCTCCTCTGCCGCAGCCACAAACATCTTCGGTCCGTCGAAATGCTTTGCAAGCAGTGTTTCAGAAATTTCAGGCCCAAAGTTTCCAAGATATACAACCAGCGCATTGCAGCCGGCAGCCTTGATATCTTCCAGCGCCTGCACCATATGAATCTCACTTTCCACAATACAAATGGGACATTCATAAATATCCCTATCCCCATATTTTTCCCTGTATGCTTTTATCAAAGCCTCTCTTCTGCTGACAGACAGACTCTCCGGAAAACAATCTCTGCTTACTGCTACTACTCCGATTTTCAATTCTGGCATATTTTTCATTGTATGTACCCACCTTCTTATTATTTTAAACTGTTACATTTTCACCCTTTAAGCCGCAGAATGCACCTACAATCCCAGCTTCCTCATGTGCGATCAGCCATTTGTTTTTGGCAGCAAGCAGTCTGTCCTCTCCCTCTGCCCCTGCTGCAAAATCCAGCTCCGTATTCGTTCCTTTCGGCAGCACAACCACACATCGGAAACCATTTTCACCCTCTGCCGTACATGGCGCATAGTGAAGTGTTGTTGCATAAACCTCAATCACCGTACCTGCAGGTACAAAAAAAGCCTCCACGCGAGAAGTGTCATATGTATCGTCTGCTTCAATATCCTGCTCCCGTCCAAGGAGCAGAACAAGGTTGTTTACTGCAATATTAATTTCAGAAGAACGATGATATTCCAGCCCGTTCAGCTTTCTGTTATCACCATTGCAATATCCGATTTGAATTGGAAGGCCGCCAAATCCGCGGTTTTTCATCTCCTCTGCATCAGGCAGAGCCTCCATTTCTTCCACAGACGGAACATATATGACTTCTCTTGTCAGAGGCGTATGCTCCATTTCTGCCAGGATTCCGTCTACATGATATCCCGTCAGAATTTTACCGTATTTTTTAAATGATTCCTCATTTATATTCTGAATCTGCATCATTGTCTCCTTTCTTATTAGAATGTTTTCTGTTAAGACCATGATAACAGCTTCCTTTTATCTTATCGACCTTTTATTTATCCATACAACTGCACTTTTTTGTCTTTTTTATATCTGTTCCGATGAATGGGACGATTCTGTTTTTCTCCGCAGATACTCGCTTGGAAGCATCCCGTATTTCTTTTGAAATGCCTTTGCAAAAGCCCTGCTGCTTGGAAATCCATGGTGAAAGGCCACTTCACTGACCGTATGCTCCGTCCGGCTCAGTTCCGTAAACGCATATTCTACACGTACTCCCTGCAGATAATCCTTATAATTGATGCCTGCATATTTTTGAAACATTCTTGAAATATATGCAGGAGTATATCCAAACACCTCAGCCAGCGCTTCCAATGACAGCTCTTCCCGGTAATGCTCTTTCATATAATTCGTAATGGGAGTAAGTTTATTTAATTTTCTGTTTTGTTTCAGCAATTCATCTTTTACGTCCAATTCACGGTAAACAGAAACAAGCATATATAACAGCATATAATATCCGCTTTTTACCCGCATATCATATCCCGTCTCTTTTTTCCCGTATGCAGCAAACATTTCCCGGATCAGATCCACGACCTGGACATCCTGCTTTTTTGCTTCATGTGTAAATCGAATGTACTGCTCCCCGGTAAAGTAATCAGAAAATGTTTTTAATGGAATCTGTATCACTACTGTTTTGTTTGGCTCCGGTGAATCAATGGCATGTATCTCATTTGAATTCACCAGAACAAACTCACCTGGATTCAGCTCCTGTTCCAAATCATTCAAATAGAATTTTAAATGACCCTCAAACACCATAAAAATTTCAATGGAGCGATGCCAGTGTTTATCCCGGAAATAATTTCCCTTCTCCCCTTCAAATAAAAACATCTTAAAGGGTAAATCTTCATTTGGCACTACAATTTCGTGGTTTGACTGCATCTTTCAAAACTCCTGATCATTTCATTCTTTTTACTGTCTTTGTCTTAAATGTATTGTATCAGTACACTGATGTGACGGCTAGTCCCAAATGTATGAAAAATCATAACAAAAAGGAGTGAGCATATCCATTTATATACTCACTCCTAAACCTTTCAAAATAGATCTATTGAATCTGATCCAGCATTGATTCTCCAATGGTTCCATCCGGCATCCTTACATTGAAATTTTCTGCAATCGTAGCCCCTATTGCCGCAAAAGAATCTGCCTCATTTAATGTTCCTGCACCCTTCAGATCTTTTGCATAAAGAAGCAGCGGTACCTGTTCTCTGGTATGATCAGTTCCCTGATAAGTCGGGTCATTTCCATGATCTGCCGTAATCATCAGCAGATCCTCATCTCCCATCAGTTCCAGCAATTCTCCCAGCTTTTCATCAAACTGCTCCACTTCTTTTGCATATCCTTCCGGGTTTCTGCGATGCCCCCATACTGCATCAAAATCTACCAGATTCACAAAACATAATCCTTCAAATTCACTATGTTCCATAATATCCGCTGTCTGCTGCATTCCATGAACAGAGCTGTCTGAATGATACGTTTGTGTGATTCCTTCACCATCAAAAATATCATGGATCTTTCCCACAGCAATCACTGACAGACCATTCTCCTTCAATGCGTCCAAAGCTGTTTTTCCGGAAGGCTTTAAAGCATAATCCTTTCGATTACTGGTACGCTTAAATTCTCCGCGTTTCTTTCCCACATAAGGCCTGGCTATCACACGGCCCACCTTCCACTCATCTTTAAGTGTAATTTCTCTGGCAATTTCACAGCAGCGGTAAAGTTCTTCCAGATCAAATGTTTCTTCATTTCCGCAAATCTGAAGCACAGAATCAGCTGAAGTATATACGATCATATGACCGGTAGCAATCTCTTCTTCTGCCAGTTCATCCAGAATCTCTGTTCCACTGGAATTCTTATTTCCAATCACTTTATGACCGGTACGCTGTTCTAATTCTTTAACCAGTTCCGCTGGAAACCCTGTCTCTGAAAATGTGACAAACGGTTTTGCAGTCTGAATTCCCATCATCTCCCAATGTCCGGTCATGGTGTCCTTTCCACGGCTTTTTTCATTCAGCAAGGCGTAGTAGCCTAACGGTTTTACAGCCGGCTCTACTCCTTTCAGCGGATGGAGATTAGCAAGTCCCAGCTTCTGAAGGTTTGGAATGTTCCACTGGCCCACATATTCTGCAATATGTCCCATTGTATCGGCGCCTTCATCTCCATATGCTTTTGCGTCATGAGCATTTCCCGCACCAAAAGAATCCATAACGATCAAGAATATTCGCTTGAATTTCCTCATTCCATTTTTCTCCTTTTCCTTCACTTATCGCTCTGTGGGTACCATCTGAATCGCACCTGTAGGACACACGATTTGGCAAAGTCCGCATCCCGTACATTTCTCCGTGCAGACCAAAGCTTTTCTTGGACTGGTCTCCAGCTGAATTGCCTGCTTTCCGCCGTCACTGCAGGAGACAGCACATTTCCCGCACCCAATACATTTATCTGGATCCACTAAAGCTGCCAGCTGCTGCTTTAAAGACAGATTTCTTGCCGCAGAAGCCATGTGATTCAAAGAATATCCACGGAACTCATCCAGAGACTGATATCCTTTTTCCATCATAAATTTTTCCAGATAAGAAATCATCTGCCTGATTATGCCATAGCCTTTATACATAACTGCTGTTGCGCTCTGCAGTGTGTCAGCGCCCAGACACAGATACTCTAATGCATCCTTTCCATCTGTGATTCCTCCAACTGCTGAAATACCAAACGGCTTTTCTTTTGCAGCAAGAGCCATTTTATAAATACAATGCTGAGCCATAGGTTTAATGAACGCTCCAGACAATCCCATGGGCGCACTTTGTCCCATTATATCTGGAATATGTACCATACGTTCCGGATTCAGAGGACCGATTCCATGAATAGAATTGATTCCGGTCACCGCATCTGCTCCGGCTTCGGCCGCATACAGAGCCATTTTTCCAATATCATTGACATGAATTGACAGTTTGGCTATCACTGGAATCTGAACTTCTTCTTTTACCCAGCGAATTACCTGCTGCATCAGCTCTTTCTCCTGGCAGATCATCACGCCTGCTTCGCTGTCAATACAGGACAGACAAAGCTCCAACGCATCTGCTCCGGCATTCTGGGCCTTTCTGGCCAGCGTTTTCCAATCCGCTTCTACATATTGAGCCTTTACACTGATAATCAGCATCTTTTCCGGATACCGTTCCTTCACTTTCGCAAAGTCTGCAAATGCTGCGTCTACACACTTGTCCATAACAAAATCGATATTCCCCATGCCGGTAACGCCTTTTGCTCCGGAAGCAGAAATAGGAAGCATTCTGGGAGACAAGCTTAAATTCAACTCATCCTGAAGAAAAGAGATGCTTTTTGTAACTGCTCCAGCCCATCCTTCTTCAAATGCTCTGCAGATCATCTCTCCTGTCGCACTAACGGGAGAAGAAGCCAGAATGAATGGATTTTCACAGCGGAATCCACAATAATTTGTTTCCATATTTAATGCCATAGTTGTTTCCTCCATCTTAGCTTATACGTCCAGCAGCTTTCCCCATCCCTGGAAGGACAATTTTTCTAACCCACACAACTTCAATGCCTCCCGAACAGCTGCGGTTACGGAATCAAACACAACCGCTCCTGACCGTTTTTCGATCAAGTCCGCTCTCCAGGCAGCAGCCAGGTTCGTACAGACAACTGCAATCCCCTCGCCATGGCCTGCGCCTGTGCTGCAGCACAGGGTCTCCAGCTGTTCCTTCGTGACACTGCCTATCTCTGTATTTTCCGTGATTCCAAGGCCGGTCACTCCTGCTGCTGTAAGCCCCAGCTTCTCATACTCCCGAATAATTGCGTCATTCATTTCTTTAATATAAGGTGTCACAAGATGCAGACGCTTTATATCAAAATCCTGATAACTTCCTACCAGCCCCAAAGACGCTGTGCTCATGGGAATCTTGGTTTTTTCTTCAATCTTCTGGCACATCTCTCTGTCACGCTCAATTCCCAGCCAGCTTCCTGCCGTTCCGTTCCAGATAATCGCATCTACCTTGGCCTGAGCAAGCTGATCGGCTGCCCGAAGCATCGTATCCACAGCAAATTGTCTGGTAGAGTTATCATCCAGAGAAACATTTACGACCTCCAGTCTGGAATAATGAACGGTAACTACATCCTCCATACCGAAAAAAATACGGCTGCATATTGGTTCTACTACAGTATTAGAGGAAGGAACGATCATACCAATCCGCTTAGGAAACCGCACTGTCTCTGTTCTGTTTCTGCCTGTCTCCATGATGCCTACGCCTCCATACGATAGTCAATGCCTGTCTTATCCTTCACAAGCTTTAATATCCTTGCTGTTGAACGATTGGCATCCTCTACAATCTGATTTAAATCTCCTGCCAGGAATATGCCATTCTCGATTAACACATTTCCATTCACGATGGTTGTGTCTGCCAGATGATTATTTCCACAGTACAGCAGTGCTCCCCTTGGATCTGTCAATGCTCCGGCATACCCCGGCTGTATCATGGAAAACAGTACAAGATCGGCTGCCATTCCCTCTTTCAGCATACCAATGTCATCCCTGTTCAGACATTTTGCACCGTTTACCGTTGCCATCTCAAATACTTCTTTTGCATTGATCCACCGCTCCGGTCCATAGCCTGGATGTCCGCCGTCAATCCGGTGAACATAAAGCATGGTTCTCAGCTCTCCCAGCATATCTCCGCTGTCGTTGCTGGCTCCGCCGTCTACACCGATACTTACGGGAATCCCCCGGTCTCTCGCTTCCAGTGCCGGAGCAATCGGGTATCCCAGTCTCATATGACAGGACGGCGACTGGGTCACAGACGCGCCGTTTCTCGCTACAATATCCAGTTCTTCTGCATTATGACGGCTGATATGGGCAAAAGATACATTTTTATCGATCCAGCCGATTTCCTCCAACCACTGATGAGGTCTGCAATTATACAGCTCTCCACACTTTTTTATCTCATCTGGTCTTGGATGAAGATGAGTATGACACAAACCGCCGCGATTATCTGCCATCTTCTTCAATTCTTTCATAAATTCCGGATTCTCAAATACCACAGTAGTAGGGCCTACGCCTACGCGGCTCATGGAAAAACGGCTGTCATCATGGTATTTTTGAAATGTTCTGTCACATGAATCCAGAATATCATCATAGGACTCCACCAGACTCCCGGCATCAATCCCCAGCCGTTCCTTCATTTCTGCAGGCAGGTTTCCCTCCATTACAGGCATACAGCCACGGAATCCGTGAAACCGCAGTCCCAGCTCTTTTACGGCCTCAAATTCTGCATCCATTAAATCATGTTTTCCATGGGGGAAGAAATACATAAAGTCCATAGATGTGGTACATCCTGTCATCAGGAGCTCTGCTGTAGCCAGACGTGCTGCCGCCTTTACGTCCTCTTCTTCCATATTTTCCCATGCTCCGTATGAGTAAAGAAGCCAGCCCAAAAGATTTCCCTTCTGCATGATCGGAATATTTCTGGTAATATTCTGATAAAAATGATGATGGGTATTGATAAATCCAGGAAGTGCCAGCTTCCCAGTTCCGTCTATCACTTTTACCCCATCAGCAGGCACATCCAGCTTCGTCCCGATTTTTTTGATCACATTTCCTTCTATATAAATGTCTGCATTCTCCAGAAATGTATCCTCTTCATCCATACAATAAAGGTACCGAATATTTTTAATCAGCAACCGTTCCATCGTTACCTCCCCAGCTTCTTGTCTTCTTCAATTAAAATCCGCAGACCCTCAATTGCTGTTTCCATCGCAGCCTGGAGGTTTACTTTCTTGTACGCCATAACGGCAGATGCACGGCAGTTTCTGATGGAAGAAACGATGAAAATCGCAGCAGCCTCCATCTCAGAACACATTACATTCGAGCGTTCCCACGCCTGCCAGCGGGATTTTACATAGTCGCTGTTGGGCATATTATCCGGCTCAATCTCCGCATAAAATGCATCTTTCGAATGGGTAATACCCTCTGCAAAATTATAACCCAGCTTTTTAGCTGCTCTGGCGAGTGCATCTACTACATGACGGTCAGCCACTGCCGGATAAGCCAGAGGAACGTAAGAAATCGTTGTCCCTTCATCCCGTACTGCTGCAGTGTTGATCACACCATTTAAAGACATATCCTGGGAGGCGGGACACACACGCCCGGAAGTTCCCACGCGAATAAACGTATCTGCACCGCAACGAATCAGTTCTTCTACTACGATTGCTGTAGACGGGCTGCCCATACCAGTAGAAGTAACAGATACCTTTTCTCCGTTCAATGTTCCAGTCCAGGTTTTACACTCCCTGTTGTGAGCCACCAGTTTTGCATCATCAAACATAGATGCGATCACATCTGTACGGAATGGATCTCCAGGAAGCAGCACATAACGACCCACATCCCCTTCCTTACAATTTATATGATACTGTTTTCCTTCCTCATTTAAAAACGGCATATTATTATCCTCCTGTTCATATAAATACAGTCTGTGTTATCTCGCACCTTTATCATAAGGAACACCGGATGCCTTTGGCGCCTGGGATCCCTTCGTATTAAGTGCCAGAACAATCAGGGTTGCCAAATATGGAATCATTTTATAAATACTGCTTGGAATGCCAAAATCTGCAAGAATCGGAATTCCTGAGTATGCAGAAGATATGGTCTTCATGATACCAAAAAACAGAGCTGCTAAAAGGATCTTTCCAGGTTTCCACTGACCGAAGATCAAAACAGCCAGGGCCAGGAATCCATATCCTGATACAGATGCATTGAAACTGGTAGAAGTAGGAATGATGTATACCAGTCCGCCAATACCAGCTAACGCGCCTGAAATCAGTACACCCATATAACGCATTTTATAAACGCTGATTCCCACAGATGCTGCTGCCTGCGGATGTTCACCACAGGAACGCAGACGAAGTCCAAATCTTGTTTTATACAGAACTACACAGGAAACCACCAGAATCAGAATTCCCAGATAAGTAGTAATATAGGCATTCTGGAAAAACATTCCTCCTATCACCGGAATATCTCCCAAAACCGGTATTTTTTCAATTCGGAACTGATTCTCAAACGGAATCTGCTGCACATTGCGGATTACTCTGGCAACAAAAATAGCAAATGCCGGAGCGAACATATTGATTGCTGTACCGCTGATACTCTGATTTGCCTTCATATTTACAGAGGCATATGCATGAACCAGAGATACCACCATTCCGGTCACCATAGAAATCAGCAGTGCAATCAGCAAAATCGGCTGTCCGGGAAGTACACCTTGAAACAGATTGATAAACAGAATCCCGGCAAATCCGCCCAGCACCATGATGCCCTCCAGAGCAATGTTGATAACACCGCTTCGCTCACAGAACATTCCTCCCAGTGCAACGATCAGCAGCGGGATGGAAAAAAGCATCATTTGTTGAACCAAAAAATATAATAAACTCATGTCACTTCTCCTTTCACGCCGTCTTATCTGCCGTATCCGTCTTTTTCCCCGAGAATACCTTGCTGACTACACCCCTAAATACCAACGCAAATGCACTGAAATAGATAATTACAGAAATAATAATATCGATAACCTCAGGAACGAAATTATACAGCTGCATCTGATCTCCGCCCACCTTTAAGTATGCGATAAAAATACCGGAGAAGATAATACCGATTGGATTATTCATAGCAAGCAGCGCTACCGGAATACCGTTAAAGCCTTCTGCTGCCAGCGTATCTACTACCTGAATTCCGTTTCCGGAACCTGCAAGGTAAAGCAAACCGCCGCCCAGACCAGCCAGAGCACCTGCAATTGCCATAGAAGAAATCACATTTTTCTTTTCATTCATACCTGCATAACGGCCTGCTTCACTGTTATAGCCGCAGGCTTTCAATTCATAACCAAACACAGTCTTTTGGAGGATGACCCAAATTGCAACACCTGACAGAATTGCAATCAGAATTCCCGCATTAGCACTGGATGGACGGTTATTATAGCGGAAGATCATATCCATTCCCATCTTTGGAAGAATTGCATCTGCGTCTACCGGAAGAGACTGACTCTGCAGCGGATCATAAATGAACGCACTCACCAGAGCATTCACAGAATACATTCCAATATAATTCATCATGATACATCCAATTACCACATTTACGTTTCTTGTTGCTTTTAAAATACCAGGAACCATTCCCCATAAAGCACCAGCCAGAATCGCTGCTAAAAGAGCTACGATCCAGTGAAGAGCACCCGGTAAAAATGTAAAACGCACACCTACAAACACTGCCGCGAATGCCCCGACGATAAACTGACCGGATGCTCCGATATTGAAAAGTCCGGTCTTACTGGCAAATCCCACAGATAAACCTGTCATGATCAAAGGTGTTGCATAGTACAGTACCTGCCCCATGTTCTTTAAGTTTGACAGACCGCCCAGAAGAATTGCTGTAAAGCCCTGACCTGCCTGTGCCGGATTACTTGCTACTAAAATAATCAATCCGACAAGCATTCCCAGAAGAATTGCCATAACAGACGCCAGAAAACTGGAAACGCCGGATGGAAGAGATTTTCTTTTCACGTTCTATGCCCTCCTTTTGGACCCTGCCATATAGAGTCCCAGTTCCTGTACCGTTACATCCTCCGGTTTTAAATCGGCAACGATCTCACCTTCATACATTACCAGAATACGGTCACTGATACTCATAACCTCATCCAGTTCCAGGGATACCAGAAGAACCCCTTTTCCCGCCTTCTTCTGCGCGACTAACTGCTTATGGATGTATTCGATCGCACCTACATCCAGACCTCTTGTAGGCTGCACAGCGATTAAAAGATCCGGATTACGGTCAATCTCTCTTGCAATAATGATCTTCTGCTGATTGCCTCCGGACATACTTCTGGAGATGGTCTTACCTCCCTGTCCGCAGCGGATATCAAACGACTGAATCAGTCCGTCTGCATAGCTGTAAATCTCCCGCTCTTTTAAGAAACCATGATTTTGGAACTTTTTTTCAAAATAACTCTGGAGTACCGTATTATATGCCAGATCATAGTCCAGAACCAATCCGTGTTTATGACGGTCTTCCGGGATATGTCCAAGTCCATGAGTATTGCGCTCTCTGATACTCATGTGAGTAAAATCCTGACCTTTCAAGTGAATCGATCCGCTCTCAGTCGGTGTCAGTCCTGTAAGAGCATATACAAGTTCACTTTGTCCGTTTCCGTCAATTCCTGCAATACAGACAATTTCTCCTGCCTTTACATCAAACGATACATGATTGACAGACAGCTTTCCTGTAAAATGATTCTTTACGCTTAAGTCTTCTACAGCCAGCACACATTCACCCGGATTATAGTCTCCCTTATCAATCTGTAAATTTACTTTTCTTCCCACCATCATTTCAGACATTTCTTCTTTGGTGGTGGAAGCAACGTCAATCGTACCTACATATCTTCCTTTTCGCAGTACTGTACAGCGGTTAGCGGCCTCTTTTATCTCATTGAGTTTATGGGTAATAAACAGGATCGACTTGCCTTCTGCTGCCAGATTCTTCATAACCTTGATCAGTTCATCAATCTCCTGAGGAGTCAGAACAGCGGTTGGTTCATCAAAAATCAATATTTCATTATCACGATACAGCATCTTTAAAATCTCTACTCTCTGCTGCATACCTACTGTAATATCAGAAATCAATGCGTCTGGATCAATCTTCAGCCCATATTTTTCCGACAGGCTTACTACCTTTTTGCGGGCCTCATCCATTTTCAGAAGCCCCTTCTGGGTGGTTTCCACACCCAGAATTACATTCTCCAGAACCGTAAAGTTATGAACCAGCTTAAAATGCTGATGAACCATACCAATTCCCAGCTTATTTGCGTCGTTGGGATTCTTTATATGTACAACCTGTCCATTCTTGCGTATCTCACCGGCTTCTGGCTGATACATACCAAACAGTACGCTCATCAATGTTGATTTTCCTGCACCGTTCTCTCCCAGTAATGCATGAATTTCACCACGTTTTAGCTGAAGTGTTACATTATCATTTGCAACAATTCCTGGGAATTCCTTTCGGATTCCCAACATTTCAATTACATATTCCATATTCATTCTCCCGGCATCCCACTAGCTGAATACTCTTTATTTTACTTCGGTTACCTCGATTGTTCCGTCAGAAATCTGATCCAGTGTATAGGAAGTTCCCTCTTCATTTACATCGCGGAGCGGCTTAAATGTGCCATCTGCCAGTTTTCCATAAACCTCATCATACTTAGCCTGATCAAACTTCTCAAATCTGGAGGTTTCCATCGGAAGTTCCACACCCTTGTTGGATGCGTCCATCATAATGTTCTCTCCGCCTGGTAAACTGCCGCTGTAGAACTTCTCCAGCATCTGATATACTGTACCGCTTAAAGATTTCATAGCAGAAGTAACAACTGTCTCAGATTCTCCTGCCCAGTCAATATCTACGCCAATAGACTTGCCGGATGCAGAAGCATCAGCTGCTGCCATAACAGACTGACCAACACCGGATCCACATGCAAAAATAATCTCTGTTCCATTCTGATACCAGGTTGCTGCCAGTGTCTGAGTTTCTGGAGTAGCATCAAATGTACCTGTATAATAGTAATTCATCTGTACATCACTTACACCCATTTCCTTTGCAGCAGCCTCAGCTCCCTGGATAAAACCGTATCCGTAACGTACAACTGCCGGAGTTGCAACGCCTCCCATAAAGCCAAGTTTTTTGTACCCTTCTACAACCGCTGCATAGCCGGCCAGAAAACCGGCCTGTTCCTCTGCATACTGAATACCTACTGTATTTTCACCAATCTTTGTATCTCCATTGCTGGAAGGAACTCCATCCAGAAGAACAAATTTAAGATCCGGCCATGTATCCTGCGCTACATACATTGCCTCCGTAAACCGAAAGCCGGGTGCTACAATAATTTTTGCTCCGCCTTCGATTGCCAATTCCATGGCTGACAAATATGCATCTGTTGTCTTTTCTACCGGTTTATAATATTTGTAGGAAATTCCTTTTTCCTCACCATACTGTTTTACGCCTTCATATGTTCCCTGGTTAAATCCCTGGTCATCAATGCTTCCGCCATCTGCGATCATCGCAATCTCAGCACCCGCACCGGAAGCACCTTCTCCTGCAGCTGAAGTACCTGCTGTATTACCGCCCTGAGAACATCCTGTTACTGACATAACCATCATCGCTGCTAATAATGCTGCACCTATTTTTTTCATCGTTTTTTTCATGATCCTTCTCCTTTCTCAATCTGAACTCTAATTAGTAAGCCCCGTTATTATTTTCGCCGTCTTCCAGTATCTTAATTGCAGAACTGGTTCCAATCCGCTCGCATCCCTCTTCTAAAAACAGTTCCAGATCTTCTCTGGTTCTCACGCCTCCGGCTGCCTTCATCTTTACATCCTTATCTTTTGGAAGATTCTCTTTAAAAAGACGGATATCTTCAATCTTTGCTCCTGCAGTACCAAATCCGGTAGATGTCTTGATATAATCTGCTCCTCCGTCTGCCACACACCTGCAAAGACGAATCTTTTCTTCTTCTGTCAGATAACAGGTTTCAATAATTACCTTTAAGATCTTGTCTCCTGCTGCACGTTTCAGAGTAGCAATTTCTTCTGTTACACGGTCAAAATCTCCATTTTTTACATCTCCCAGATTTACAACCATGTCTACTTCTTTGGCTCCCTCTGCAATTGCCTGCTCCACTTCTGACCGTTTCACTTCTGTGGTATTGTATCCCAGAGGGAAACCAATTACTGTACAGATATTCAGCTTATCACCATATACCTCATGTACTCTCTTGATATAGGATGGCGGAATACAGACAGATGCCATTCCATGCGCAACTGCCTCTTCACATAATTTATGAATATCTTCCCAGGAAGAAACCGCCTTCAATAATGTGTGATCAATATGCTGGTAAATAAGCTCTTTTTTCATAAGTTCATTTCCTCTTTCCTCTGCATCTGCAGAATCTACATTTTTCTGGTTGCGCTTTGTTTTCGAAAACATTTTATTCAAAAAAGTGATTTGCCGGCAGACACTTTTCTGAATCTGATAAATTCTACACTCAACGCTTTGTGCACAAAAAACAAAAAAGCCAACCGAAACGGCTGGCTTTTTGAGCTCATCAACGTTAAATGTTTTATTTATTAAGTTGTTACGATTGTAACACCCATTATCATTCATATCAATATCCATTCATTATTTCATTATTTTTTGTATATTATCACAATTTTTTTAATGTTCTAAAATTTCCAATCGAGCATATAATTTATATTTTATATGGTTTTTTCCATCTTCCCCCCTCACATTACATTTTCACTTTTTTGTTTAAAATGCACAATAAAAAAATAACTTTCTCTCTGCAACTTTCTCACCCCGCCTCCCGTCTAAGCATATGTACTGAAAAATATATTGCATATACTTATGGAGGTTTATTATGAAAAAAAGAAATTTATTCGCAGCAGCAGCCGTTTCCCTTATTTTGGCAACCGGATGCGGGGCCCAGCCCTCTTCTCAGCCGGTTTCTTCCGCAGAAGAAACCGTTTCCACACAAGTTTCCGAGTCCGCAGACACCCCTTCTGCTGAAGCCTCCTCCGCTGATACGGATGTCAAGACCTCATCCATTACAGGCACCATTGATGAAATCAAGGATTTTATGTTTAACATAACCGACAGCGAGGGCACATCCTTTGTCCTGTCCTTTGACGCAACGCCTGAAGGGCTCTCTGATGTAAAAAACGGTGACACGGTTACTGTTACCTACACCGGAGAATTAAGTGAGGTTGATGCGTTTACCGGAACTGTTATCTCTGTTAAAAAGGCCGAAAAATAAATCTATAAACTGAAAACTGCCGCAGCCAGAACGCGCATCCAGGACATATGCCTGAAGAATCGCCTTCTGACTGCGGCAGTTTATTATCTTATGTTTCTATTTGTATAAAGCCAGCCCATTAAACAGAATCACAGGATCATCATACCCGTTATCTTTTGACAAGGAAACCTCTACTCTGATCTGGTTCTGTCCGGAGACATCTACTCCAAAGTAGGTTACCTTCTCATTGTGATGAATATCCGAAGAGGTATAAAGTACCTGATCGTTATCCCCATAAACAGTCACTCTGGCCATAAGGCCGCTGTCAAACTGAGAAGACGATGGGCCGAAGGAACCGTATAAAAGCCGATATTCGCCGTTGGTATTGCAGATTACATGGCTTCCTTTTCCCTTCAGCCGGACCGCATTATCCCAGCGCTCCCCGCCTCCGGTTCTGGCCGATGTGAGGATCGAATATCCCTTTGTGGAAATTCCTTCCATATTTTGAACCAACTGCTGGGTAGACAGATCAGCGCTGTCAGAGGGCTCTACCGCCCCTTCCTCCGGTACCCACACTCCGTCTGTTCCAATGGTTCTTCCATCAATTACTGTATTAACCGCCATTACACCGCTTGGATACAGATAGTACCATTTTCCGCTGTCACTGTCTTTAAACCAGCCGGTTTCCATGGCTCCTGTGCTGTCCATATGATACCACTGGCCCTCTATCTGCTGCCAGCCCGTTGTCACATAACCGTCATTGTCCAGATAATAATACTTTCCCTTATCCTGAATCCATTCATTGTAGGCAAACTTATTCGCACCCCGCTGATACTTCCACTGATCATTTACATATTTCCATGTACCCGCATAAGCCGGAACTGCCAAAGCTGCGCTCAATACAGCGGCCATTGCCATTACTCCAAAACGTCTCTTCATACTGCTTCTCCTTTCCAGAAAGACAGCACCGATTACAATACAGGGGCGCTGCCAGGTTGATTTTCATTATAATTCAATTTGATGAATTATGCAAGAAAGCCTTGGCTGCACCCCTGTTATTTCATAAAAATTTCATACTTACGGCCAGTTTCCGCAGGCAAATCCGTCTTTCAGCTTCAGAAGCCTCTGATTGCTGCTCCCCCGAAATACCAGGGTCAGATCCTTCTCTGCTTCCACAAATTCACCGTCCACCAGCACATCCAGACATTTTAAAATCTCCTGCGTATGTTCTGTGTATACCCTGCCTCCCGGCTGCATATCTGAATCATAAAGATAACCGCTGTAGCACCAGATATCCTTCTGCGGATATACCATTCGGATCTGCTTTAAAAGCTCTGCCACAGCCGGCTGGTTCTCCGGCTCAAAAGGTTCTCCGCCCAAAACGGTGAAACCCTGGATATAGGACGGTTCCAGCAGCCTGAGAATCTCTCTGCCGGTTTCCTCTGTAAACGGTTTTCCGTATCCAAAATCCCAGGTTTCTGCATTAAAGCAGCCTTTACAGTGATGCCTGCAGCCGGATACAAAGAGGCTGACCCGGACCCCTGGACCGTTTGCAATATCACATTCCTTAATATTTCCGTAATTCATCCTGCTCTCCTTTCGGACCGGCCCAAAAACGCTTACAGATGAAGCACCCTGTCTCTGATCTCCTGAGTCCGTCCCTGGTTCCAGAACTGGGTTCCGATATAACCGCAGGTTCTGCGGGCTACAAACATATGGTTCTGATCCTGATTTCCGCAGTTGGGGCACTCCCAGATAAGCTTTCCGGACTCATCCTCCTTGATTGCCATTTCTCCGTCATAGCCGCAGCATTCGCAGTAATCGCTCTTCGTATTCAGCTCCGCATACATGATATTATTATAAATAAACTTCATCACAGATAAAACAGCCGGAATGTTGTTCTGCATATTTGGGACTTCCACATAGCTTACCGCACCGCCCGGCGACAGCTTCTGGAACTCTGCCTCAAATTTCAGCTTGCTGAATGCATCAATCTGCTCCGATACATGGACATGATAGCTGTTTGTAATATAATTTTTATCCGTTACGCCCGGAATGATCCCGAAACGCTTCTGGAGGCACTTGGAAAACTTATAGGTCGTGGATTCCATAGGCGTACCGTATACGGAATAGCTGATATGCTCTGCCTCCTTCCACTCCCTGCACTTGTCATTGAGACGCTTCATTACCTTCAGTGCAAAGGGTCTGGCCTCCGGATCGGTATGGGACTTGCCCAGCATCCTCATACACATTTCATACAGGCCCGCATATCCCAGAGAAATGGTAGAATAGCCGTCAAAGAGCAGACGGTCAATCTTTTCTCCCTTTTTCAGGCGGGCCAGAGCGCCGTTCTGCCAGAGAATCGGCGCCACATCGGAAATCGTGCCCAGCAGGCGCTCATGACGGCATCTGAGGGCTCTGTGGCACAGCTCCAGACGTTCATCCAGAATCTTCCAGAATTCATCCATATCGCCCTCGCTGGAACAGGCTACATCCACCAGATTAATGGTCACTACGCCCTGATTGAAACGGCCGTAGTATTTGTGGCTTCCATCTGCATTTCTCTGGGAATCCTCAACCGTCAAAAAGGAGCGGCAGCCCATGCAGGGGTATACATCCCCCTGTTTTAATTCCTTCATGATCTTTGCAGAAATATAGTCCGGAACCATCCGCTTGGCTGTACATTTTGCAGCCAGCTCTGTGAGTCCCCAGTATTTGGATTCCTCTGAAATGTTATCCTCATCCAGCACATAGATCAGCTTAGGGAATGCAGGCGTAATCCAGACGCCCTTTTCATTTTTCACACCCTGCATCCTCTGTACCAGAACCTCTTCGATGATCATGGCGAGGTCATCCCTTGTCTGTCCCTCAGGCACCTCATCCAGATACATAAATACGGTTACAAAGGGAGCCTGTCCATTACAGGTCATCAGGGTAATGAGCTGGTACTGAATGGTCTGGATTCCGCTGCGTACCTCATCTCTCAGCCTGCGCTCCGTTACCTTTGAGATAATTGCCTCATCTAAGGATTCTCCGCACTCTTTGCGCTCCTCAATCACATTTTTACGGATCTTCTGACGGCTGATATCCACAAAGGGAGCCAGATGGGCCAGCGTAAAGGACTGGCCGCCGTACTGGTTGCTGGCAACCTGGGCAACGATCTGTGTGGTTACATTGCAGGCCGTAAAAAAGCTGTGAGGCTTTTCGATCAGTGTTTCACTGATAACCGTGCCGTTCTGAAGCATATCCTCCAGATTGATAAGGTCACAGTTGTGCTCCCTCTGTGCAAAATAATCCGTATCATGGAAATGGATAATGCCCTCCTCATGGGCTCTCACGATCTCCTCCGGCAGCAGCACACGGCGGGATAAATCCTTGCTCACCTCTCCTGCCATATAATCTCTCTGAGTGGAATTGATAACCGGATTCTTATTGGAGTTCTCCTGATTGACCTCTTCATTGATATTGTCTAACAGGGACAGGATCCCGTTATCTGTGGTGTTGGACTTACGGGTCAGCTCTCTCTTATAGCGGTAGCGTACATACTTCTGTGCCACCTCATAGCCTCTCATGGCCATGATCCCGGTTTCCACCATATCCTGAATATCCTCTACATTCACTGCATGAGTGGATTCATTCACCTTATTTGCAATATTATCTGCAATGGCGATAATCTGATAGTCATTCATCTGATGAAGCCGGTCTACCTCTTCGTTTGCTTTGTGAACCGCATTTATGATCTTCTGGGAATTAAAGTCTACCTCTTCCCCATTTCTCTTAATCACATTTGTCTTAACGTCAACACTCATCCCGATCCCTCGCTTATATCTGTCATTTTATCTCATAATAATAAGCACCCCCGGTTTATTCCTTTCTCATCTGGAAAAACCACTAGATATAGTGCCGTGTACTATACTACTACAAAATCATGTGAAATGAAAGAGGAATATTGGAAAATATTAAATTCAGACAACAGCCGTTTTTCTCCCTAATAAATTGCCAAAAGCGCTGCCAGACCATCCTTTCATGGCGGCAGCGCCCGGTTTTTCCTTATTCACACAGCGAAAGCGGTTTTCTGAAAATAAAATGGCCGTCTCCCTGTTTTCCCAAAAAATGGTTATCTTTTACAATTATATTTCCCCTCTGCATTACCAGTTCAATGGAACCTCTTATCTTCATTCCTTCATAGGCAGTATAGTCCACTGCACTGTGCATATGGCTGTGAGTCAGCACCCATTCCTTTGAAGGGTCTAAAATCAGCAGGTCACCATCCGCTCCGGGCTGCAGGCAGCCTTTTTTCGGATACAAGCCGTAGATTCTTGAAGGCTGTGTACAGGCAATTTCCACCAGCTTTTCCAGACTGATCTTTCCCGTCATAACACCCTCGGAAAACAGAAGGATCATGCGTTCTTCCACTCCCGGCGCTCCATTGGGGCATTTGGTAAAGTCATCCTTTCCAAGCTGCTTTTCCTTTCCGTAATTAAACGGACAGTGATCCGTAGCCACTGCTTGGATCTCACCCTCTGCAATGCCCTTCCACAGTGCTTCACAGTCCTCCTTTGTGCGCAGAGGCGGTGACATTATATATTTTAATCCATCCTCATCCAGATACCGCTCCTCTGTCAGAACCAGGTACTGTGTACAGGTCTCCACAAAAATGTTTTTCTGTCCCTCTGCTCTGGCCTCTTTTACTGCCTCCAGACTTTCCTTACAGGATAAGTGGACAATATACACCGGCGCATCTCCAGCCAGCTTTGCCAGATAAAGCACCCGGCGCACTGCCTCTGCCTCTGCCAGATTGGGGCGGCTCTTGGCGTGGTAAATGGGTGCCGTATTGCCCTCTGATACCAGCTTTCCTCTTAAGAACTGCACAACCGCATGGTTTTCACAGTGAAATGCAGTCACGCCCCCCAGCTGCTTCATTTTCTTTAATACCTGAAGCACTCCGTCGTCATCAATCTTAAAATCATAGGTCAGATATACCTTTACGCTGGGAACGCCGTCCTTCATCATGTCCTCTAACTCGTTCAGGATCTCTTCATTCACATGCTGGCAGGTACCGTGAAACCCATAGTCGATCACTGCCTTATGATCTGCCAGCCCGTGATATTCATTCAGCTGATGATGAAGAGGGCAGCCGGCCGGCCCAAAGGCCATATGATCCACAATAGAGGTGGTGCCTCCGCAGGCTGCAGCTACGGTGCCATCGTAAAAATCATCCACAGCCCGGCTGGATCCGGCTAAAAGGTCCATATGGGTATGAACATCTACGCCTCCGGGAAGCACATATTTTCCCGCCGCGTCAATCACCTGGGCTTCTTCTTCCGACGCCGGCTCTAAATGGGTGCCAATCTGTGAAATAACTCCGTTTTCTATGCAGAGATCGCCCTGATACTGCCCCGTTTCTGATACAATCGTTCCATTTTTAACAAAAACCTTCATCTGTAACTCCTCCGTGTTTTCATTCATAGGAATATTATACCAAACCACAGGCCCGTGGGCTAGTCCCAAGTACTTTGAGTTTTTACATTTCACACTAAGCTTCTTCTGATGTTCCCCAGAAATCCACCGGTTCATAATCCTGAAGCTTTGCCAGAAACCCCCGTTTTTCCAGCTCCTCCTGTATCATATCCAGAATCTCCTCACGCTCGGCAGAAATGGTGTGATAATGGTAATTCGATGTGAGCTTCATCAGCTGAGTGGATTTTCCCTCAGAAATATCCTGCAGATACCGCTTTACATCCATTCTGGATTTGATATTCATATCTGCCCGGATGACACCGTAAACCTTGTGGTATACGAATACATCCTCTACCTTCCCGCCAAAGTCCACATACAGATTCAGTTCCTCTTCAACCTGCTTCTCCGTATGGATCACCTTAAATACGCGGCTGCAGCTGTGCTCCTCTGCCGTCACATATCCGCGGTTCGTAGAGAGGATTTCCACTCCATTGGCACGCAGAAGCGCCATATCCTGCACAATTACCTGACGGCTCACATGAAGGATTCTGGCCAGTTCCACGCCCGGAACCGGTTTTTCGCTGTTTTTCAGTATACTCAGAATCTGTTCCCGTCTTTCTGTACCGTTCATTCCTGTCCCTCTCTTCTTTAGACTGCGTGAAGATTTTTCAGTGAAATATCCAGAATCGGTGCAGAATGCGTCAATGCTCCGCTGGAAATATAATCCACACCAAGATCGGTCAGGCGTGAAATGTTCTCTTTTGTCACATTTCCGGACACCTCCACCTCAGCTCGCCCGTCAATATATTCCATGGCTTCCTTCATCTGTTCATGGCTCATATTATCCAGCATAATAATATCTGCGCCTGCCTCAACGGCCTCCTTTACCATGTCCAGAGTCTCTACCTCTACCTCAATTTTCCGCACAAAGGGAGCGTACTCCTTTGCCATTTTCACAGCCTCTGCCACGCCTCCTGCTGCTCCGATATGGTTGTCCTTCAGCAATACGCCGTCGGAAAGATTATATCTGTGGTTATTTCCACCGCCTACACGAACAGAATATTTCTCAAAAATGCGGTTATTCGGTGTTGTCTTTCTTGTATCCAGAAGCTTCGTCTTAGTCCCCTTTAATAACGCTGCTACTGAATGGGTATATGTGGCAATGCCACTCATTCTCTGAAGATAATTGAGAGCCGTGCGCTCCCCACACAAAAGTACGCGGATATCGCCGTAAACCTTTGCAAGCAGCTGGCCGCTCTTTACATTCTCTCCATCCTCTGCAAAAAATTCAACTCTTGTGCTGTCATCTAAAAGGGCAAATACACGTTCAAACACCTGCAGGCCGCAGATAATCCCATCCTGCTTGCAGATCAGATCCACCTCTCCGGCCTGAGGCTTTTTCATAATGCTGTTTGCCGACACATCCTCGCTTGTAATGTCCTCACGCAGTGCGCTTAAGATCAATGGATCCACATTTAATTTTAAAGTTACCCGATCGTACATCTTTCTTCTCCTTTAATCGCATTTTTCACCAGTTTATGATACGTTTTATATAATCCGGAAAAATCCTCATACTGGCTTATATCCAGCCTTTCAAACAGATAGCTGTTTCTTTTTACCTCTCCCAAATGCTCCGTCATATCGAGAGCCGCCCGCTTTGCAAATACAAGACTTTCCAAAAGAGAATTGCTGGCCAGACGATTTTTTCCATGGACACCGTTGCAGGCAGTCTCGCCTACCGCATAAAGCTGTTCCATGGACGTTCGGCTTTCATGGCTGACTTTAATTCCTCCCATAAAATAGTGCTGAGCCGGAACTACTGGTATACATTCCTTTGTTACATCATAGCCTATTTTCCTGCAATGTTCAACAATATTGGGGAAATGGCAGTTCAGCTCATTTTCGGGTATGGTGCGCAGATCCTCCCAGACAAACTCTGTTCCATCTTTTTCCATCTGCTCTAAAATAGCTTTTGTCAGTAAATCTCTCGGAAGAAGTTCATTGACAAAGCGCTCTCCGTTTTTATCCCGCAGCACCGCCCCCTCTCCCCGCACAGACTCAGAGATCAGGAAACTCCTCTCCTCATCCGCGTACAGTGTGGTCGGGTGAATCTGTACATAAGAAATATCCTTAAGCGCAATCTTGTGGCGGACTGCGACTGCAAGTGCGTCTCCTGTCAGATGGCGGAAATTGGTAGAATGTCGGTACAATCCGCCGATCCCTCCTGTTGCCATAACCGTGTAATCCGCCTCAATGGTTTCCAGGCTTCCATCCTGTCTCTGAACCACAGCCCCATAGCATATATTATTTTCCTCAATAATATCGATCATAGACGTATGCTCCAGCAGCATAATGTTGGATCGTCTCTTTGCCTGGGCTAAAAGTGTGCTGGTAATCTCTTTTCCTGTCACATCCTTGTGAAATATGATCCGTTTCTCTGAATGGGCTCCCTCTCTGGTAAACACCAGCTCCCCATTCTCATCCCTTTGGAAATCTGCCCCAAACTGCAGCAGATCCTCCACCACAGACCTGGAGGAACGAATCATAATCTCTACGGAGGCTTCATCATTCTCATAATGTCCTGCCTTCATTGTATCATCAAAAAATCCCTGATAATCGGATTCATCCTTCAGCATACACATTCCACCCTGAGCCAGATAGGAATCATTTTCCTCTGCTCCTGCCTTTGTGATCACCGTAATCTGTCTGCTTTCCGGAAGGTTCAGTGCACAGTAAAGACCTGAACAGCCGCTTCCTACGATTAAAATATCTGTCTTCATTTCACATTATCGGGCCAGCATCAGCATTTTTTCCAGCGGTGCTCCTGCCTGAATCCTCACTTTCTCCGGAACCTTAACCTCATTGATTTCTTCCTTTAAAACCTGTAGAACCTTTTCAGGCGTAATCAGCTTCATATCTGTGCAGATCTGATTTTCTGTAAGCGTATAAAACGTTTTATCCGGATTCTGTTTTTTCAGTTCATACAATACCCCTGATTCTGTACCGATAATGTATTCCTTTCCATCATCCTCTGCTGTAAAATCAATGATCCCCGATGTGCTTCCTATGTAATCTGCCAGCTTCAGCAAATCCCCGGTACACTCAGGATGAACCAGAAATTTGGCTTCCGGATGTTTTTCCTTTTCCCTTTTTACGGCCTCAGCAGACATAGCCGCATGGATGGGACAATAACCGTCATTGAAAATGATATGCTTCTCCGGAACCTGTTCTGCCACATACCTTCCCAGATTTCCATCCGGAATAAAGAAAATATTCTGATTCGGCAGATTCCTTACAATTTTCACCGCATTGGCCGAGGTTACACACACATCCGAATATGTCTTAATTTCTGCCGTGGAATTGATATAACAGACCACCGCCAGATCCTCATATGTTTCTCTCATCTCGCGGATTTTTTCCAGCTGTACCATATGGGCCATGGCACAGTCTGCCGTCAGATCCGGCATCAGAACCTTCTTTTCCGGGTTCAAAATCGCAGCGCTTTCTCCCATAAATTTCACTCCGCAAAATACAATGATATCTGCAGCAGTCTTCTGAGCTGCCTTGCTCAAATAGTAAGAATCTCCAATATAATCCGCAATCTCCTGCACCTCATCTGCAACATAATAATGGGCCAGGATTACTGCATTCTTTTCCTTTTTTAAATGCTTGATTTCTTCTGTTATTGACATGAGTTCCTCCATAATGCTCATTCCTCTGAAATATTCCACACAACATCAGGCATTATAGCACTCTTTTTGTCATATGACAAGACAGTAATCATTTCAGTTGTGCCGTATAAACCTATATTCACAAAACTGATGGTAAATTCGGTCAAAACAATCGGAAATCCAGCGCATGAAAAAAACGCTGCATCGCCATGAATCATGACAATACAACGTTTCTTAATGCGGGCAACAGGACTTGAACCTGCACGTCTTGGACACCAGAACCTAAATCTGGCGCGTCTGCCAATTCCGCCATGCCCGCGGATATAAAAACAGCCGCACAAGATACCTTCTCCTGTGTGACCGAATAAAAATGCGGGTGGCCGGACTTGAACCGGCACGGATGTTAAGTCCGAGGGATTTTAAGTCCCTTGTGTCTGCCTATTCCACCACACCCGCAAAACACAAATGGGGCCTATAGGGCTCGAACCTATGACCCTCTGCTTGTAAGGCAGATGCTCTCCCAGCTGAGCTAAGACCCCACATCGGTGTTTTGTCTGTTAGCTTTTTATCTGTATCACCAACCGACTTCGTTAGTATAGCATTTCACCCGCCAAATGTCAACACTAATTTTCAAATTTTTTCGATTTTTTTCAACTTTTTCTCCCGCCACTCTTTCAGGTACTGCTCCTGTTCCAGATCTTCCCGTTCTTTCTCCCATCCTGCCGCCCGGCAGAGCGTCCATGCAAGCAGAAGAAATACGGCAAAAATCCCCGCCAGACAAACGATTCCCATCTTTTCCGACCGCCTTTCCTGTTCTGATTCTGCTAAAAAGCAAAGGATCTCCTTACTATTGTATCTGGAACGGCGGCGCTTTATTCCCTTTTCAGAATAAAAAGACAAAACCGCCAGATTTCCCTTTCACCGGGATTCTGGCGGCTCCATTTTACTCAAAATTAAAATTCACATTCACGTTACGCTTCGTCAATCGCTTTTCCAATATCATGGCGGTAATATTTATTGTCAAAGTCAACCCAGTCAACAGCCTTATATGCATTCTCACGTGCCTCTTTCAGGGTATCGCCAAGTGCTGTCACGCCGAGGACACGGCCTCCGTTTGTCACGATCTCGCCGTCTTTGAACTTCGTTCCTGCATGGAAGCAGTAATAGCCCTCATGCTCTTTGAACGTCTCGAGTCCGCGGATCGGGAATCCTTTTTCGTAGGAAACCGGATAACCGTTCGAAGCCAGTACGATGCAGACACACGCATTATCTGCAAACTGCAGGTCGATCTGGTCGAGAGTTCCGTCGATGCAGGCTTCAAATACATCAATGATGTCTGTCTTCATACGAGGAAGCACAACCTGTGCCTCCGGATCGCCGAAGCGGGCATTGTACTCGAGCACCTTCGGTCCGTCCGGTGTCAGCATCAGTCCGAAGAAGATAACTCCCTTAAACGGTCTTCCCTCGGCTGCCATCGCATCTACGGTCGGCTGATAGATATATTTCTTACAGAACTTATCCACTTCTTCGGTATAGAACGGACTCGGGGAGAAGTTGCCCATACCGCCGGTGTTCAGGCCGGTGTCGCCGTCTCCTGCTCTCTTGTGGTCCTGTGCGGAACTCATCGTCTTGATCGTCTTTCCATCCACAAAGGAGAGAACGGAAACCTCACGTCCCGTCATAAACTCCTCGATGACCATCTCGTTTCCGGCACTGCCGAATTTCTTGTCGAGCATGATCGTCTTGACGCCCTCTTTTGCTTCCTCTAAGGTATTGCAGATCAGAACGCCTTTTCCAAGAGCCAGACCGTCGGCTTTCAGCACGATCGGGAATTTTGCAGTCTCGAGATATTTCTCTGCCGCTTCCGGATCGGAGAATGTCTCGTATGCCGCCGTCGGGATATGGTATTTTTTCATCAGGTCTTTGGAGAACGCTTTCGATCCTTCCAGGATTGCCGCATTCTTTCTTGGTCCGAATACGCGCAGTCCCTCTGCCTCAAACGCATCGACAACACCGCCGACCAGCGGATCATCCATGCCGATGACGGTCAGGTCAATCTCTTTTTCTTTCGCAAAAGCAACGAGCTTGTCAAACTCCATCGCTGCAATATCGACACACTCTGCGTACTCCGCAATTCCTGCGTTTCCAGGAGCGCAGTAAATCTTGTCTACCTTCGGGCTCTGTGCCACCTTCCAGGCAATCGCATGCTCTCTTCCGCCGCTTCCTACAATCAGTACTTTCATCGCTCTTACTCCTTTATCTTTACGTGTCCGTCTTCTACCGTTACTTTTCCGTTTGCAATCAGATCAATCGCACGCGGCATGATGACCCACTCGGCCTCTTCCATGACGCGCTGCTGCAGTGCCTTCGGTGTATCGCCCTCGTGCACTTCGACTGCCTTCTGCAGAATAATCGGGCCGGTGTCTGTTCCGCCGTCCACAAAATGAACCGTCGCTCCCGTCACTTTGACGCCGCGGGATAATACGCCCTCGTGCACTTTCAGTCCGTAATAGCCCGTTCCGCAGAACGACGGAATGAGGGACGGATGAATGTTGATGATCTTATTCGGATAAGCATCCACAATGCTCTGCGGGATCACAACCAGGCATCCTGCGAGCACAACGAGATCGACGTTGTACGACTGCAGTTTCGCCAGCAGTGCCTCGTTGAATGCTTCTCTCGATGCAAAGGTCTTCGGGGAAAGGCATACCGCATCAATCTCCTTCTTTTTCGCACGCTCCAGCGCATACGCTCCTGCATTGTTGCTGATGACAACAGAAACCTCCGCGTTTGTGATGGTTCCCTCGTCAATCGCATCCAGAATCGCCTGCAGGTTCGTGCCGCCGCCGGAGACGAGAACTGCTAATCTTAGCATAACTGTACTCCTTTTTCTCCGTTTTCAATGTGGCCGATCACATATGGTGTATCTCCTGTGGAACGGATGGCTTTCATCGCTGCGTCTACATCTTCCGGATCAACAGCCAGTACCATACCGATACCCATGTTGAAGGTGTTGTACATCATCTGCTCGTCGATATTGCCTTTCTTTGCCATCAGATCAAAGATCGGCGGTACGGTGTAGCTGTCTTTCTGTACAACGGCTACGGTGTTGTCTTTGAGCATACGCGGAATGTTCTCGTAGAAGCCGCCTCCGGTGATGTGGCTGCATGCTTTTACGGTTACACCGGCATCTTTGATGGCGCGGAGTGCTTTTACGTAGATACGGGTCGGTGCAAGCAGGGTCTCGCCGAGGGTTGCGCCGAGCTCATCATAGTATGTATTTAAAGAATCTTTTGTCATATCGAAAACTTTGCGGACAAGAGAAAATCCGTTGCTGTGAACGCCGGTGGAAGCCATGCCGATCAGTACGTCTCCGGCTGCCAGATTTTCACCGGTAATCATGTCTTTCTTGTCACATACGCCGACAGCAAAACCTGCCAGATCGTACTCATCCTCCGGCATCAGGCCCGGATGCTCTGCGGTCTCACCGCCGATCAGTGCCGCATCGGACTGCAGACAGCCTTCTGCAACGCCTTTTACGATCGAAGCGATCTTCTCCGGATAGTTCTTTCCGCATGCGATGTAGTCGAGGAAGAACAGCGGTTCTCCGCCGGCGCATGCGATATCGTTCACACACATGGCAACGGCATCAATGCCGATGGTGTCGTGTTTATCAAGAATCATGGCGAGCTTCACCTTGGTTCCGCATCCGTCTGTACCGGAAAGCAGCACCGGCTCTTCCATTTCTTTGATTTTTGCCAGGGAAAAAGCGCCGGAAAAACCGCCAAGGCCGCCTAATACCTCCGGGCGCATGGTTTTCTTTACATGCTCTTTCATTAATTCTACTGATTTGTATCCAGCTTCAATATCTACTCCTGCGTTCTTGTAATCCATGGTGAACCTCCCTTGTCCTTTGTTTTTATTTACTGTAGTTACGGTATCCTGTTTCCTGCAGTTTTGCGTCTTTTGCCTCAACCTGCTCTTTCATTTCCTGTGTATATGCTTTCAGTTTTGCAAGCAGTTCCGGATCGGAAGTTGCAAGAATCTTTGCTGCCAGGATTCCGGCATTGGCACCGCCATTGATGGCAACGGTTGCTACCGGAATGCCGCTCGGCATCTGTACGATGGAGTACAGGGAATCACGACCTCCAAGCGATGTGGTATGCATCGGAATTCCGATGACCGGCATTGGGAAAATAGCTGCGCACATACCCGGCAGATGAGCTGCCATACCTGCGCCTGCAATGATAACCTTGAAGCCTTTCTCCTCTGCGGTTTTTGCATATTCGAAAAATACATCCGGCTCGCGGTGTGCGGAGATGATTTTCATCTCGTACTCAATTCCAAATTTTTCCAGCATGTCGGCTGCTTTGCTCATTACCGGCATATCAGAGTCGCTGCCCATCACAATTCCTACTTTAGCCATGTTGTTCTCCTTTTCTGATTAACTGTTCTAAGCGTTATTCATTAGTTATGCTTATATTTATGTTTTAATCATTCAGTTCTGCTTATAATATACTAAGCAGGCGCAGAAATGTCAACCCATAATCAGCCAAAAGGTTCATTTAATTCTTCCGTTCCCGGCAGGACGAAGCGTCCGTCCTCAATGAGAGGGATCGTCGTTCCGTCTGCTTTTTCGACCGCAACCGACTGCAGTTCGCGGTACGGAATCGTGATGTCCGTGTGGCATCCGAAGTATGCTTTCGACGGATCTTCTTTCCGTTTTGCCGAAACCTCGTTCTCACGCGCGATTACTTCTTTTCCGTCCGGATTGTACATCGGGCTGTCCTCCGCCCAGGCGTAGCAGGTGTCGCCCATCGCAAAATGCGGGCCCATCTTCTCTGCGATCAGGATCGGCAGTTTTCCGGCGATGCCGTACTGCTCTGCCATCACGTACGCCGTCGTGTTCGTTCCGATGGCAAACTCACCGATCGGCAGCGTCCTGTGGTGATACAGCAGGTTTTCTTCTATATAAGTACGATTGTCCTCTTCTTTTTCGAAGTTTGCGCAGTCATACGCGGTGATCATGCCGTCGGTCAGCGTCAGGCAGAGATCGCGGTAATACAGCTCGTTCAGGTAGACTCCCGTCACATGGAGCACGCCTGTCGTGCCGGTAAGGCTCGGGGAAGTAAAGACCTCTCCGACCGGAATATTGCAGTCGGCAACACAGTTCTCGAAATTCGTCTCTTTCGCAGGATCGTTCAGATGATGCAGCATCACGCGCAGATCCGTTCTGTTCTCTCCTTTTCCAAGCACATGCACGGAAACACCCTCGTCGAGCGCATCGATCAGGTACTGCTGGATGCACTGGTATTTTTCGTAATCGAGCGTGTTGATCTTTACGATCTCACAGAAAATTTTTTCGTAGCGCGGATCGATCTCCGGCATCGGGTAGGCGATGATCGTGTAGCCGTACTCGTCATCCTTGATATAGCGGTTTACAATCTGGCCCGCCTCGTTCTGGAAACCGACACGGAGCTTTTGCTGGCGCTCATTTAAGTGCAGTGCCTGTTTTTTATTTACTGGCTCAAACGGAACTTCGCCGAAGGTTTCCACCACGGCAGGGCCGGCATAGCCGCCCGCCAGTTCTTTGTACTCGTCGTATTTCACCTGCATCGCGCGGAGCCGTCTCTTCACGAGATCCTCGTTGAGATACAGCGCCTCATCGTTCCGGTGATCGTAGTCATACTGCTTATTCGCAGACGCACCGGCAACCCACGTTCTCCGCGCGCCGCGGGAAATCACCGGCTCGAGTCCCATCTCGCGGAACTGTAATATTGCCGCACGGATCATACGCTCAAAACCGATGTGGAAGCGGATGCTGACTGTCTTCTTTTTCGACAGATCTTTTCGCGCCACGAGAAAGCACTTGCGGAAGCCTTCTGTGTAGGTGCGTGCCATCGCGTCGATTTCTTCCTGGCTGAACGTATTTAAAAAGCGGGCTGTACCCTTCTCATTTTCGGTGATATATTCGCCGTACTGGTACAGATACCGCAGATCCGTCAGATCAGATTCCATCACAATATCCTTCACAAAGTGCAGCGACGGGTCGACGATTTCGCGCACCTGGTATTCCTGGCGCTCCTCGGCGTAATCGCTCACATACCAGTAAATGCTCTCTTTTACATACTGCGCGGACGGCAGCGTCTCCTCCTCGAACATCGCATACAACTCGAGATACAGCTCCATCGCCGCAGTCAGCTCCAGCAGGCGGTCCTCATAGACCCAGACAACAGCATTTCCCAGCTCCCGGTACAGGCAGCAGAGGCTCCTTCCATGCGTTTCACCAAGTGCCCGCACGGCAAACGCCGGGTTTCCGTAGGAGGTCTCATACCGCTCCCCGATCACATCTTCATACGGCTCGCGGTTAAAAACAGCCAGCTCTTCCTCGGATGCTGTTTTTAGATATCCTTCTGCGATTCTGCTCCGGATCTGGTCCATTTTGCAGAGGTACTGTGCCATCTGTGCAAAAAAATCGCGGTACGGCTGCGGAACGCTTTTTTCCGCCGGAATCTGGCGGATCCGCTCAATTGCAAGCGCATACCGCTCGTTTAATAATTCATCCGTCATAAAAAAATCCCTTTCTGTTTCTCTTTAACTGTTACGAGGGGCAGATCTGCCCCTCATTCTTCTTAACTTATTCCTGTTTTTCTTCCCGGTCGTCAATAATTTTTCCATCCCGGATACTCTGTTCGAGAATCTCTTCCATATAACTCCAGATCTCCTCGGAGCCGGTCGCAGTCTTCTCGTTTCGTTTTAACGGCTGGGAAATCCGCACATTGTGGCGGGTCCAGTCTTTTCCATCGTTCTCATGATTTAAAAGCAGCGGCTGGAAATTGTCCATCACATGGGCAAAGCGCGCTTCCGGTGTCTCATACGCTTCGAACTCGAGCCAGAGATCCATCAGCATTTTTCCCTGATCCTCCGGCAGCAGGCCGTAGATGCGCTCGGCCGCTTTGTGTTCTCTCTCGTCTTTTGTTTTGTTTGCCTCCGCGTCGTACGCATACGTGTCGCCTGCATCAATCTCCACGAGGTCGTGAATCAGCAGCATGAGCATCGTTCTGCCGATGTCGATTTTCTCATTCGAATATTCCTGCAGCAGAAATGCCATCACCGCCATGTGCCATGCGTGCTCCGCGTCGTCCTCCTGGCGCGAATAGCCGCGGATGTGCGTCTGGCGCAGGATCTGTTTTTCTTTATCAATCTCCAGAATAAAATTCAGCTGTTTTTCAAAACGTTCGCGATCCATCTTTTTCCCCTTTTCTTTTATATGTACTCCCGGAGTCTTTCTGTGCTTGATTTTACGAGAGTACATTTATCTCACACCGATCAGAAACAGTGCAAGCCATGCGACCAGCATGCCGCCGCTCGTAATCGAGCCGAGAACCGACATTCTGTGGCTGACCTGTTCTTCTTTAAAGCTCTTCATTCCCACATAGAAGCCGTATCCCGACAGAAGAAATGAGAACAGTCCCGCTGCTCCGAGAAAAATGCCTCCGTTTCCGCGGAATGCAAACGATACGACCGAAGCCAGCAGAAACAGAAAGACCGAAGCACCTGCCATATAGAGAGCTTCCTTTCCGCCTTCCGACGGCTTCCGGACAAAATTGTAATTATACTTCTTCCTCGCCATATTTCCATCTCCTGAATTTATTGCAGATCAGGAATGCGCCGCAGCCGATCATGGCTCCAAGCGTATTCAGGATCAGATCATCTACATCAAAGCAGCCCACCTTCGTGATGAGCTGAATCGTCTCCACGCAGAGGCTGAACATAAAACCAAGAAGCGATACTTTCCAGAAACTCTCCATTTTTTTGTGCATCACCGGAACGATAAAGCCGAACGGCAGAAAACCGATCACATTGCCCGCCAGATTTAAAAATGCGGCAAGGAATCCCACCTTTTCGCGGTAAATCCAGAAACGTCTGATTTCCTGAAACGGCACCAGATTGTAACGGTAATCCAGTTCAAAAAAGTTTCTTCTCCCGTATTCTTCTGCAAAAAACAGAAAATAAACGAGCGCAAGAAGATACACCAGAAATAAAATCCGTCCCACAACGCGAATTCTGGCTTTCGTCTCCTGCTTCATCTTCGTTTCCCCTTTCTGCGTGGTATCAGAAACGCCGGAATACCTCTTCGGCGCATGCGCTTCCAAAATATTCCGGCATTTTTCTTAAAACATAATTTCCCCGCGTCGTTTCAGCAGACCTGCTCCGCTTACGATCATCAGGACACCGGTTGCTACCCCTGCCACAACCAGTACTGCGCCCATGGCGATATTTCCGCCGCCGACACGTCCCATGGTTTTATAGATTTTTTCATTCATCGTGCAAAACTCCTTTTTCAAGTGTACCACGTCTTATTTGACACCGTACTCCTCATAATAAGCATCAATGGCAGCCTTCATCTTGTCATCGATCTGGATTTTGCCCTGGCATGGACGGTTGTACAGATAGGTGATGACATCCTCCATGGTTACAATGGCATTTGCCGGGAAGCCATAGGTTTCCTGGATTTCCTCAAGTGCGCTCTTGTCGCCTTTTCCGCGCTCCATACGGTTTAAGGATACCATCAGACCTTTGATCTCCACATTGCCCTGTGCCTGGATGATCGGGAAGGTCTCCTCGATGGATTTTCCGGAGGTGGTAACATCCTCGATGATGACAACGCGGTCGCCGTCTTTAATTTTGCTTCCAAGCAGCATTCCTGCATCTCCGCCGTGGTCTTTTGCTTCTTTCCGGTTGGAGCAGTAACGTACTTCCACACCGTAGAGATCATGAATCGCAATAGCGGTTACAACGCTGAGCGGGATTCCTTTGTAGGCCGGTCCAAACAGAACGTCGAAATCCAGTCCATAATTGTCATGGATTGCTTTTGCATAATACTCGCCGAGACGTTTTAACTGGCTTCCGGTTACGTAAGCGCCCGCATTCATGAAGAACGGGGATTTTCTTCCGCTTTTCAGAGTGAACTCTCCAAATTTTAATACCTGGCTCTCGACCATAAACTCGATAAACTCCTGCTTGTACTGTTCCATCTTTTTTCCTCCATATTTTCAGGGGAAGGCATCTTTTTTCGCAATGCCGCCCGTTTTTACTTCTATTCTTTTCTATACTACCATAAACGCCTCTGTTTTTCCAGTCCAGACACAGGATTTCGCATAAAAAACGTGACATCCTCCCCTACCTGTAGAGGTGGGGGCTTCCCTAACCTCGGTAGGTTTGGTTCTCGTTCGATAGCACCAATGTGCTAAGCATAGGCGAGCTATCCCCGTGTGTCCCACGGTTTTATTATATTACGTTACGGTCATGCCACTACCAGCCGCATTCCCTCATTTCTGATATTGACAGCCGCATTTACATCTCTGTCGTGATGGGTTCCACACTGCGGACAATCCCACTCTCTGACCGCAAGATTTTTTGTCTCTGCGTTCCTGTAACCACAAACGGAACAAATCTGACTGCTGGCGAAAAATTTGTCCACCTTCACAAGCTTTTTACCCTGTTCCTCAAGTTTGTATTTCAAGAACCCTGTGAACATTCCCCACCCGTTATCTGAAACAGATTTTCCAAAGTTCAGCATCTGTGACATTGCTTTCATATCTAAGGATTCTATACATACACAATCATAAGCATCTGCTGTCTGCCTCGACAGCTTATGCAGAAAATCCTTTCGTTGACTGGAAACCTTTTCGTGGAGTTTTGCCACCTTGATTCTCTGCCTGCTACGGTTGTTCGAACCTTTCTGCATTTTGGAAAGTCTGCGCTGCTCCCTCGCTAATTTTTCCTCTGCATTCCTGTAATACTTCGGATATGCAGGTTCATTCCCGTTGCTGTCACGATATAATTCATGCATGGAAAAATCTAACCCCAGAAAACGCCGCATCTCTTTTTCCTGTACTTGATTTTCGTACTCAAAAAGAATACTTGCATAATATTTTCCGCCTGGTGTCTGGCTTACTGTTACAGATTTTAATTTGTATTCTTTCGGAACAGCTCTGTGTTGTTTTAACCGGACCTGGCCGGCTTTCGGCAATTTCAAATATCCATTCAATATGGCGATGTTTCCGTTGATACAGATCGTTGAATAGCTCTTTTTATTCTGTTTTTTAGATTTAAACTTTGGAAAACCTGTCTTCGGCTGTTTGAAAAAATTCTGAAATGCCGTATCAAGATGCCGAAGCGATTGTTGTAATGCGACACTGTCTACTTCCCTCAAAAATGCGTATGCTTCTGTTTTCTTCATTTCAGCCATTTCTTTTGCACAAACCGTGTAGGTTACCGTGGTTTTGTTCTCCTCATACTGCCTGATTTTTCTGGCAAGCCAATGGTTGTACACCATTCGGACACAGCCGAACGTTCTGGCAAACAAAACTTTCTGCGCATCATCGGGGTATATTCTGAATTTATATGCTTTGTTTGCCATGTTGGTCACTTCCTTTTTCGATCCGTTTGTCCCTGACTTTCGATGTATTTTTGGATTACTTCCATCGGGGCACCGCCCGTTGTAAGCAGGCAAAAACTCTGACTCCAGAAATGTTCTTTCCACAGCTTTTTCTTTATCTGCGGGAATTCTTTTTTCAAAAGTCTGCTGCTTGCACTTTTATATGCGTTTATGAACTTGCTTATTTCCGTATTGGGGTGGGCCTTGAAAAGTATATGCACATGGTCTTTATCGTGATTCCATTCTTCAAGGGTGATATTGTAATTTGGAGCAATATACGCAAAGATCTCTTTTGCCCTGCCGGAAATTGCGTCATCAAAAACCTGTCTGCGGTACTTAACCACAAGAACAAGATGATAGTGCAGTAAAAACACTGAATGTGCATTATTATCCAAATCCATTGTATTTCGACCCCCTTTCTTCTATTCGACTGATTCTATTATACCATGATTAGAACCCAATATCAAGAAGATAACGGACGCAATTCATCTCTCACCTTAGAGGTCGGAGTCTTCTTGCTGGAAGAGGATAAATTTTATTCTCTAACGCAAAAAATCCCTCCGCCCAGAGAACGGAGAGATTTTGATATGTTTTCTTTTTAGAAATCTACTTCTGTATCATAGTAGCAGCATTTCAGCAGTTTTTCCATCTCCTCAACAGATGGCTGTCTCGGGTTGGATCCGGTGCAGGCATCGGCGATGGCATTTACGGCGATGTCGTGCAGTCTCTCCAGGAATACGTCTTCCGGAACGAATCCCTGCTCGGTCGGATAGCTGTCTTTTCCGTAGTTCTTGATGCACTGCGGAATGTTCAGTTTGTCGTTCATGCCGCGCAGATAAGCGATGAGAAGTTTGATTTTCTCTTCGGTTGTCTCGCCGCCCAGTTTCATCTCGTCAGCGATGACTGCGTAACGTTTTGCTGCGGTCTCATCTTTTGCATTGAAAGCGATAACTTTCGGCAGATACATGGCATTTGCTGCTCCATGGATCAGGTGAGCGCCGTAATCAGCGAATGCTGCGCCTGTTTTGTGTGCCATGGAGTGAACGATACCAAGCAGTGCGTTGGAGAATGCCATACCAGCGAGACACTGTGCGTTGTGCATGCTGTCACGTTTTGCCATATCTCCGTTGTAGGAATCTACAAGATCTGCCTGGATCATACGGATCGCATACAGAGCCAGCGGATCGGTAAAGTCACAGTTTGCAGTGGAAACGTATGCCTCGATCGCATGCGTCATAGCGTCCATACCGGTGTGAGCAACTAACTTCTGCGGCATGGTCTCTGCCAGATCCGGGTCAACAATTGCGACATCCGGTGTGATCTCGAAGTCTGCCAGCGGGTATTTGATACCTTTTTCATAGTCGGTGATAACTGCGAATGCGGTTACCTCCGTTGCCGTTCCTGATGTCGAAGAAATTGCACAGAAGTGAGCTTTCTTACGAAGTTTCGGCATTCCGAATACTTTGCACATCTCCTCGAAGGTGATGTCCGGATACTCGTATTTGATCCACATTGCCTTTGCTGCGTCGATTGGAGATCCGCCGCCCATTGCTACGATCCAGTCCGGCTGGAACTCTTCCATCGCTTTTGCACCGCGCATAACCGTCTCTACAGACGGGTCAGACTCAATTCCTTCGAAAAGCTGTACTTCCATGCCAGCCTCTTTCAGGTAATCCACTGCACGATCCAGGAAACCGAAGCGTTTCATGGAACCGCCGCCTACACAGACCATTGCGCGTTTTCCCTCAAATGTTTTCAGTGCCTCTAAAGCACCCTTTCCGTGGTATAAATCTCTTGGTAATGTAAATCTTGCCATTGTTCAGAACCCCTTTCTTGTTTTGCTTCTGATCAGGCGGCTCCGGCAGATCAGATCAGCAGATTTTTCTGTTTTTCCACTCTCTGTTTAAGCCGCCTTTTGTCTTTTGTTTTCGACTTTGTTATTATTATAACAAACTTTTTCAGGGATTACCAATACAAAAATGATATTTCCTGATGTCAATTATATATGTCTTATTTACTTCCGTGCCGTCCGCTGCAGCAGCAGATCACCGTACTCGTGGCCCAGCGTGTCGTTCGTCCGCTTCAGATAATTGCAGTCCGCCATAATAAGACTCGTCGGAAAATCGCCGGACTGTATCATATGATCGCTTTCCGCTTCCAGATATTTCACGAAAAAACACTCCCAACCCCTTTCAGCGCCTCCGCCAGATCCTCCCGAAAATCCTCATCCCCTCTCCGCAGACTATTCACCCTGCACCCAAACACCCTCTCATGCCCCGTACAGTGCAGATACCTGCCGTCCCCCAGATACATCCCCACATGCCCTCTCCAGAACAGCAGATCCCCGGCCTTCGCCCGTTCCTCCACCAGACACATCTCCTCCCCTTCTCTCCAGATCGCCTTCATCGGATACCCTTCCCTGATATCCGCATCCCGCCAAATCAAAACCCCATTCATCAAATACACCATAAACACCACACCCGAACAGTCAATCCCATCCGCCGCCTTCCCGCCCCACCGGTACTGGCATCCAAGATACCCCTTCGCACACTCCACAACCTTCCTCCGAAACTTCTCTTCCGACCACCCCTCCGGAATCCCCTGCTCCACAAAAAACCTCTCTTCCGATTTTCCCCACAAAAACCGATCCGAATCCAGTCTTTTTCTTAATGCCACCTCCGGCACAAACCCACTGATCCCATTCGCCAGTTTCACCCTGCAATACCCATTCTCCGTCTCCTCCATTTTCTCCACAAAACACCCCCGTCCCAGCGTCTCCAACATCCGCGCCTGCACCCGCGCTCCCCTCATCACATCCGCAAACCCGCGTGTCACCACATACGTATTCCCTGCCTTTTCCCTCTCTTCCATCCACTCCCGGCTTTTCTCCTCAATCAAATTCCTCTCCATCCACCCCCGATACCCATAATGCGTCCAAACCTCAATCCACTCCCCCTTATCTTCCCACATCACGCTCCATCCAAAAAACACCTCATCCACCACATCAACCCCATTCTCCTCATACAAAAACGCCCGCTTCACTTTAATGATCCCATACTTCATCTCACATACCACCTTCCATTTTCTATATACTATGCACCCACCACAACACTCTCACGCCGATCCGCCCCCGGCGGATCCAGACCTACTTCGTTTCAGCTCCACACAACCAGACCTCACTGGAATTTGCGCCTGCGGTGTGGCGGGCATAGAAAAAGAGGGCAGAAACTGTGAGCCCGGAACAGGTGCAGGAAAATGGGATGGTTCCCGTTTCCCCGTGCCTATTCTGAGCCACAGTTCCGCCCTCTTTTTCTCGCCCGCCGCACCGCAGATGCGAAGCCGCTCGAGGCCGTCCGTCTTATCTCACCGCCCCGATCAGCGAATTAATATCGTCAACCTTATGCCTTCTCATATACTCTTCGATACCGCGAACCGTTTCAACAGTCGCATACGGATTAAAGAAATTCGCCGTCCCAATCGAAACCGCCGTAGCCCCCGCCAGAATAAACTCCAGCGCATCCTCCGCCGACGCAATACCGCCCATACCAATAATCGGCACTTTCACTGCCTGCGCCACCTGATACACCATCCGCACCGCAATCGGCTTCACCGCCGGCCCCGACATACCGCCAGTCTTATTCACAATCGCAAACTTCTGCCGTTCAATATCAATCTTCATCCCAGTAAGCGTATTGATCAGCGACAGCACATCCGCCCCGCCGGCTTCCGCAGCCCGCGCCATCTCCGTAATATCCGTCACATTCGGGCTCAATTTCATAATAATCGGCTGCTTCGCATATTTTTTAACTTCTCTGGTGATCGCCTCCACCGCCTTCGGATCCTGTCCAAACGCAATACCGCCCTCCTTCACATTCGGGCACGAAATATTAATCTCCAGCAGATCCACCGGCTCCGAAGTCAATCGCTCCACAACCTCACAGTAATCCTCCGTCGTCCGTCCACACACATTCACCACAATCTTCGTGTCAAACTGTTTCAAAAACGGAATATCCCTCTCACAGAACACATCAATACCAGGATTCTGCAGCCCGATCGCATTCAGCATTCCGCCGTAAACCTCCGCAATACGCGGCGTCGGATTCCCCGGCCACGGCACATTCGCAACACCCTTTGTCACAACCGCGCCAAGCTCCTTCAAATCCACAAACTCACTGTACTCCGCGCCGGAGCCAAACGTACCAGATGCCGTCATAACCGGATTCTTCAGTTCCACACCCGCCAGATTCACACTTGTCTTCATCGCTTTTTCTCCTCCTCGCGTCACTTACAGCTCAATTTCCGTACTTAAAAAGACCGGTCCGTCCTTGCAGATCCGCTTGTTGTGCACATGTGAATGACCATCCACCTCAGTCGACTGGCAGACACACGCAAGACATGCGCCAACGCCGCACGCCATCTTCTCTTCCATCGAAATCCAGCATGGAATTCCCTTTTCCAGACCGTACGCCTTAATCGCACGCAGCATCGGAGCCGGACCGCAGGCAAAAATTACATCTGCTTCCAGATGATCCTCGCGCACCGCATCCATCACATTGCCCTTCACACCGGCACTTCCGTCCTCCGTTGCAATATGAAGATCGCCTGCCGCAGCAAACTCCTCATTTAAGAACAACTCATCGCGGTAACCACAGCAGATGATCGTGTCCGTTCCAAGATCCTTCGCCGTCTGCAGCATCGGCGGAACACCGATACCGCCGCCCATCAGCATCACACGTTTTCCCTTACCTTCCTCAATCGGGAATCCATTTCCAAGCGGCCCTAAAATATCAACCTCATCCCCCGCTTTCAGATGCGAAAACTCCTCCGTTCCTGCACCTGCCACACGGTAGACAATCCGAAGTCTTCCTCCCTCTCGGTCGATCTCACAAAGAGAAATCGGACGCGGCAGAAGACGGCTGCCGTCTTTCGAAAACAGAGAAATAAACTGGCCGGCCTTCGCCTCTTTCGCAATCACTTTCGTGGAAATCCACATGCTGTAAATTCCTTTTGCAATGCACTCCTGACTTTCCACAGTACAGCATTCCTTGATTTTCATAAGCTGAACACTCCTTTTATTTTCTTGAATCGGCGAAAAGCCCAAAATATCCTCCGGCGGACATAACATCTACCCGGCAGACCTTCTGAGCTTTTCACCCTGTATTCTTATTTTGCAGCAGCAAGCGCCCCGCTGATATCCTCAACCATATCCTTTACAGCTGCTCTCGAAGCATCCGCAAAGTTCTCAGTGCCAAACTCGGCATATTTTTCCTGTTTGTAAGCAGCGATAATACCTCTCGAAGAGTTTACGATTGCACCCAGTCCGTCCTCATTGAAGAAGTGAACGAGGTCTTTTCCTTTTCCGCCCTGTGCACCGTAGCCCGGTACCAGGATGTAGGATTTCGGCATTACCTTACGCAGCACCTTGCCCATCTCCGGGTACGTAGCGCCGACAACAGCTCCCACATAGCTGTAATCATCGCCCATGTGCTCCTCGCCCCACGCGGCAACCTGCTCGCCGACCCACTCATACAGCGGACGTCCGTCGATGATGCGGTCCTGGAACTCGCCGCTGGACGGGTTCGAGGTTTTTACCAGAACAAAGATACCTTTTTTCTCCTCTTTGCAGACCTTGATGAACGGTTTTACGCCGTCAGATCCAAGATACGGATTGACAGTTGCAAAATCCTCATGGAATCCGGCATAGGATTTGCTTCCCACCTGCACGTGGCCGAGGTGGCCGACTGCATACGCCTCAGAAGTAGAACCGATATCGCCTCGTTTGATATCGCCAATGACAACGAGACCCTTTTCCTGGCAGTAGGAAACGGTCTTCTCATACGCTGCCATTCCCGGAACGCCAAACTGCTCATACATGGCAACCTGCGGTTTTACAGCCGGAATCAGATCGTATGTTGCGTCGACAATCGCTTTATTGAACTGCCAAACGGCCTCTGCAGCTCCTTCGAGTGTCTCTCCGTACTCGGCAAATGCCTTTTTCTGTACGTGCTCCGGCACATAGTTCAGCATCGGGTCCAGACCTACGACGATCGGTGCATTTGTTTTTTTAATGTTTGCAATCAGTTTGTTAATCATCTGCTTACTCTCCCTCTTCTTTCTTTTCTTATAGAAATTACTCAGCTTCGTATACAATCTTGCCGCCGCATACGGTAGCCATAACTTTTCCTTTGACTTTCTTGCCGCCGAACGGAGTGTTTTTGCCCTTGGAAACAAACTCCTTCGGATCGATCACATACTCTGCTTCCGGATCGATGACAACCACATCGGCGTCCATGCCAGGTGCAAGAGAACCTTTCTTGTCCAGGTGCAGGATTTTTGCCGGATTGTAGCTCATCTTCTCCGCCATCTGCATCGGGGTGATGATCTCGGTATCCACAAGTTCGGTGATGGTAAGAGCCACGCTCGTCTCCAGTCCGACGATGCCGAACGGAGCTTTCTTGAAGGACTCCTGTTTCTCGGTCAGCGCATGCGGTGCATGATCGGTGCTGATGACATCGAAGACATCGTCTTTCAGACCCTGGCGCAGTGCCTCGAGATCCTCTTTCGTACGGAGCGGCGGATTCATCTTGTAGTTGGTGTCGCCCTTTACGATGTCGTCGCTGCAGAGGGTAAAGTGATGCGGGCAGACCTCGGCGGAAATCGAAACGCCGGCCTTTCTCGCCTCACGCACCATATCCACGCTCTCTTTGGTCGAGCAGTGGCACAGATGCAGGTGTGCACCTGTCTCTGCGGCAAGTACGATATCTCTTGCAACAATCGTGTTCTCTACGGAGTTTGTGATGCCCGGCAGATGCCACTCTCTCGAGTTTGCATCCTCATTCATGCAGCCGCCGTTTACGAGGTTCTTGTCCTCGCAATGAGCCAGCACCGGAATGTTTTTCTCTGCGGCAATCTCCATGGCCTCTTTGTAGAGCAGCGCGTTCATAACGGATTTTCCGTCCTCGCTGATCGCCGGGATGCCGGCTTTTACCATGCCCTCGATATCGGCGAGCTCTTCACCCTTCTGTCCTACTGTGATGGCGCCTGCCTGCAGTACATTAATCGGAGAAAAACGGTCTGCTTTGATCGTTACATAGTTGACGCGGTCCGGGCTGTCGATGACCGGTTTTGTATTCGGCATCGCTACCAGCGTTGTCACGCCTCCTTTTGCTGCTGCTTTCGAACCGCTTTCAATATCTTCTTTATATGTCTGCCCCGGGTCGCGGAGATGTACATGCATATCGATGATGCCAGGCATTACATAGCAGCCTTTTGCATCTATTACCTGCGCATCTTTTACACGGATTCCTTTTTCAACCCGTGTAATAACGCCGTTTTCGATCAGAACATCACTGATTTCGTCTTTTTGGGTGGCCGGGTCGATGACCTGTCCATTTTTGATTAAGATACTCATCTTACGTTCTCTGATCCTTTCTTTTCTTCTGGCCGTCGTCCGACCATTTATTCCTTTTTATAATACACGAAATCTTTCCTGAAATAAAGAGTTTTTTCTTGACTTTTTTGATTTGCAAGATTATAATAGTCTCAATCGAGAAGATGTTGAGATGTAATACGTGGTCACTAGCTATTAGAGATTATATTAGCATTCACCTTCAATATAATCTGTAATAGCTAGTGAATTTTTTTACCAAAAGTTCACTCGCTTATGGGGGAACATATGCATTCCCACATCATGCTTATTTTTTAATTTTATGGAGGTAACTCACAATGAACAAGGGAACAGTGAAATGGTTTAACGCAGAGAAGGGCTATGGCTTCATCACAGGCGAAGACGGAAACGATGTATTCGTACATTTCTCCGCTATCCAGGGTGAAGGATTCAAAACTCTTGACGAAGGTCAGGCGGTTACTTACGATCTTACCGAGGGTGCTCGCGGAATGCAGGCTTCCAACGTTGTTAAATGCTAATTAACCATAAGCGAAAGGCCGGGGGATGTATGTCCTCCGGTTTTTTAATTTACGCGGGCAACGAGCCAAAGTCCATGCCTGCACGAGACCTTGGCGACTGCCGCGATAACTTGAGAAACTCGCGGAGCGTGTTTCTCATAGTTTTTTCTAAATCTCTATAACAAAAGCGCTTATCACCCCGGGATTTTCCCGTCTGTGGTAAGCGCTTTTACTTTCTTTAACAATTCTGCTTATTCCGCTGTACTTTCGCTGATGGAATCTGCTGTGCTGTCACTTGCCGTATCTGCTGTGCTGTCCGAAGATGTATCGGAAGCATCAGAGCTGTCGCTGGTGTCATCTGCACTGCTGTCGCTGGATGTGTTAGTCTCGCTCAGATAATTCTGAATATCCGTCACGTTCATCGTTGTGGTTTCTTTCGTGCGGTTCGCCTTTTTCTCTGCTACCGAGTTCTGGTAAACAGCAACGGAGAACCAGCCGATCAGGGTAGCCAGAACAACGACGAAAGCGGTAACTTCCAGTCTCGTGATCCATCTTTCACGTCTCATGATTTTCTCACGGTTCGCTTTTTCCTTTTTATAGCGGTCAACTTTTTCCTGACTCATGGTTCTACTTCTCCTTTGATTTCTAAAAAGTGCTCGGCGGCACTTTCAAACATGTTGAAAATTATACTACATTTTCAACAAAAAGGGAAGAGAAAAGTTATAATGCAATGATAATTCCGCCGTCATTTGCATACATACTGCTGACGCCCTGGGTATCGAGTACGAAGACATCCTGTACCGCAAGGCGCTCCAGAAGGGCTTCTTTTACCATCTCGGCGCGCTCCGGGCAGTTGCAATGAGAGATGGCAAGCGTTTTGTTTTCTACATGCTGTGCGTCATTTACAATGGCATCGACCATTTTCATCAGTGCTTTGTTGATGCCGCGCGCCTGATCGAGCTGTACGATATCGCCCTCCGATGTGGCTCCCATAACCGGTTTGATCTTAAGCGCGGATGCAACAAGTGCTTTTGTTTTGGAAAGGCGGCCGTTTTTCCGCAACGTTTCGAGATTTTCCAGCACAAAATAGGTATGCTGTGTGCTGATGTAGAGTTCTACTGTCTCAACTACACGTTCAAAGCTCATACCGGCTTCTTCACACTCCACGATTTTTTTCACAATCAGTGTCTCACCGATGGATGCACTTCTGGAATTAAACACATGAATTTTCAAGTCCTCATCTTCTTCCTGTGCCAGGTTGGCTCCAAGCACTGCACTGTTATAGGATCCGCTGAGCTGTGCGGAAAGCGTTACCGCATAGCAGTGCTTTGCCCCGTTCAGAAATGCCGTGCGGAAATACTCCGGAGACGGGCATGCGGATTTTGGGCATTCCGGGCACTCCGCCACTTTTCTTAGGAATGACTTCTGATCAAATGTTTCATCATCCAGAATGGATTCACCACCGACTTCCAGGGTCAGCGGTGCAATTTCAATATTTCCTCTTTTTTTCATATCTGCTGTCAGTTCACAGCAGCTGTCTGCAACAATGTGAAAACTCATATATTTTGTCCCTCCAAACTTGATTCCGCTTTTTCTCACTGCGGACGTTTCGTATTTCCAATCACCGCTCTTTTTCAAACCTTCCTGAACTAGGGACGAATTCGACACAGTGAATTTTTTGATATTTTGTCATGTAGTTTTGATAACTACATTTTATCATAACACACTTAGTGCTCCATTGCAAAAAGTTTTTTCCCAATAAAAGTTTTTCCGTTAAAAGTTTTTTCCTTTTCTTGTCGCACTCCCCTTTTTGCGGTATACTACGGTCATACGGCTTTTTTGTTTATGGATATTTTTCCATTGCTTATTTTCAGGAGGTGGTACGTATGGAATGGACTTTTTCGGATTCGGTCCGGCTTTCCCTGCTTTCGTTTTCGGAAGCTTCCAAAGCCTGCGCGGCGCTGCCCGGATTTTCTCTTTTCCGGCGCAGTCTGCAGCCGGAGCGCATCGAATACTGCCGCGCAGAGCTGCTGCCTGACTGCCTGGTCGGATCGCTTGCCGTCCCGTACAAGACGCATCCGCTTCACCTTGCATTCTCGCTTGCGTTTTATCTCGACCGGGGGCAGCTTATTCTGGCAGCCGACGAACAGACACTTCCGGCTTTGCAGAGCCTCCTCTTCCCGGAAGAACCGCTCGATACTTCCGATGTCTTCCACCTGTTTTTCTCGTTTCTGGAATCGCTGATCCAGGAGGATATGCTCTATCTGCAGAATTTTGAGAAGCGCCTCGCGACAATTGAGGAGTCTCTTCTCGACACTCTGCCAAAAGAGCTGCAGCGGACCCTGATCACGATCCGTCGGGAGCTGCTCGTGTTCCATGCCTATTACCAGCAGCTTCTCGACATGTGCGAAATACTCTCCGAGGACGAAAATCACTTTCTTCCCCCGGAATGCGCCCGTCAGTTTTCGCGCCTTGGAAACCGCGTGGACCGTTTGTACGACCACACCCAGATACTGCGGGAGTACGCCCTGCAGATCCGCGAGATGCAGCAGGCGCAGATCGACCTGCGTCAGAACGATACGATGCGGATTCTGACGGTCGTCTCGACGATCTTTTTCCCGCTTTCCCTGATCGCCGGCTGGTACGGCATGAATTTTACGCATATGCCTGAGCTTTCTGCCCCGTATGCGTACTTCATCCTGATCGGCGTCTGTATTCTCATTGTTGCTGTTGAAATTTGGTATTTTAAAAAGAAAGGCTGGTTTTAACTACGGATGATTATCCTGCAGATTACACAGTTAAAGAATTTTATGAACACCCTGCTCCGTCTCGAGACATTTGACCGCTTTCCCGTCTCCGAGGCGTCGATCACAACGTTTACGACGTTCTCCATCGACGGCAGTCTTCACACGGACTTTTTCGATCCCGATGACGCGCAGCTCTTAAAAGAAAAAGGGCGGACGCGGCTTCTCTGGAAAGATGTGAAATCGTTCTGCTATTCCGTCATCAAAGGAAAACGGACACCCCTGCAGTTCAAATTTGTGTTTCAGCTTCCGCAGGCGGCGTGCGAAAAAATGATCGCGGACCATGCGCTGCCGCTGGAAATAGAGAACGTGTTTGGATGCTTTCTGAATTTTCAGTATAAGGACGGAAAACTCTTACTTACCACCGGAACTTCCCTCAAAATCTTTACGATGGACAAGTCGCTCGACCGCGTCTTCGATGAGGAAGTCCGCCAGTTTCTGCTGAAAAATGAAATTGCATTTGAAGAGCAGATATAAAGACAAAATACTTATTTAGAAAGGTTCTCTTTTTATGAATCAGATTATTATGTGGATCATGGCAGTCGGCGCGGTACTCGGCGGTGTCGACCGGATCGCTGGCAATCGCTTCGGACTTGGAAAACGGTTTGAGGAGGGCTTTACGCTGCTTGGACCGACGGCACTTTCCATGTCGGGCATCATCTGCCTCACCCCGCTGCTCTCCCGCTTTCTCCGTTTCGCCCTCGTTCCCATCTGGAACTTTTTTGGGCTGGATGCGGGACTTCTCGCCGGCATTCTCGCCATTGACATGGGCGGCTACCAGCTCGCCGGGGAGCTTTCGGCATCGCAGGAGATGGTGCGCTACGCAGGACTTGTGATTGCGGCGACGCTTGGCTGTACCATCACCTTTACGATTCCGGTCGGCATGGGAATGCTGAAAAGCGGCGACCGCCTCTTTTTCTCCCGCGGCATGCTGATCGGCACGGGCACGCTTCCCGTCACGATGATCGTCGGCGGACTGCTCTCAGGGCTCTCTTTTCTGCAGATCGTACTTCAGTCGCTCCCGGTGCTCCTCTTCTGCTTTCTGCTGATGTTCGGCATCTGGCGTTTTCCGGAGCAGACCGTGCGCGCGTTCACGGTATTTGCAGATGTGATCCGGCTTCTGACGACGATCGGCCTCATCGCGGGCGCGTTCTGCTATATGACCGGCTTTTCGCTGCTCCCGGACCTTGCGCCGCTGGAGGACGCGATGGCGGTCGTCTCGTCCATCGGCATTGTACTGCTCGGCAGCCTTCCGACGGCGGAGCTTTTACAGCGGGTGCTCAAAAAGCCGCTCTCTTTTATTGGAAGAAAAACCGGCATGAACGACAGCAGTGCCGCCGGCCTTCTGATGGGCATTGTCAGCCCTGTTCCGGCGATTACAATGATGGAAAAAATGGACGAGCGCGGAAAGATTGTAAACACAGCTTTCCTCGTCTCCGCCGCATCGACCATCGCCGCACATATGGGATTTACGTTCGGCACCGATCCTGATTTTGTCGTGCCGCTTCTCGTTGCAAAGCTCGCCGGAGGCATCGCCGCCGTCTGTGCCGCACTGTTTTTCACGAAGAAATCTGCTTATAGCAAGACCAGAAAATAACGCAAAAAAGGCAGTGCTGCAGGGCGCGAATTACAAGGAACGGATTTGAAGGCGTACCGGGGTACGACGAAAATCCGTGACGCAGTAATTCACGTTCTGCAGTGCTGGATTTTTTGCATTATTTTCTGGAATTGCTATAATTGTTTGAGACCATACATAGCAACGCAATAAGACCTGCGCCGTTTGAAAGCGCAGGTCTTATTGAATTTCTTACTTATTTTCTATTTCTTATTTCACCATATCCTCTTTGATAATTCCATGCTCTTTTAAGAGATCTCCAACTACATTTCCATCTACCAGTTTCAGCAGAGGTTTTTTCAGCAGGTTGAGCGGTCCAGGAAGCTCGATTTCCAGCGGGGATTTTCCATCCATCAGTTTCACGGAGCTGTCCAGCAGGTCGCGGATATCGTAAACGCTGCCCCATACTTCCGGCACGCCGCGGTCTACGCCGAGGAGTCCGTAAACAGCTTCCATTGCGGTACGAACGGAATACTCTGTCGTGAAGATGGTATCTCTTGGTGTCTCAGCGAACTGTCCAAGGAATGCGAAGTTGACGCAGCCATCCGGGATGACATCCGGGCGGTCGCCCTTTCTTCTTGGCATAAAGAATGCGGTGATGTACGGCATCATGGTCGGTACGCAGACAGCGCTGTTCTCTGCCAGCTCCGGAATCTGGTCAACCGGCACGCCGAGGTGGTACAGCCACTCTTCGGTGATCTCTTTACCAGTGCACTCTTTCATCGGTTTCTTCACATAGTCGCCAGGTACGTCGGTGAACAGGCTGTAAACCCATACGCATACCTTATCTTTATCCTGCTCTTTGAACTGTCCCTGACGGTTGATGGTCCAGCTTAAAAGCCACTTGGAATCCTGGCAGCTTACGATACCGCCGGTAACAACCTTTCCGGTTCTCGGATCACGTTTGCAGATATTGGTGATATACGGAATGATCTTATTGTCGAGAGTGGTAATTGTTGCGGATTCCCAGTTTGTCTTTGCAATATCGGAGCAGAATTTCTCCGGATGTCCAAAGGACGGATCCTGTTTTGCAATGTTTTTCCACAGGCTCCAGCAGCCGCTCGTGCGGACCTCTGCATCACCGTTCGGTGCATGGTTCTGATCGCCGTAGATCGTGCCTTCGGTACAGCTTCCGTTGGTAACGAAGACGAGGTCATTCTCGGTGAGAACGATGCCTTTCTCGACGCCGTTTACTTTGCACTCGATGGCTTTTGCTACTTTCTTTCCATCGTTGATTTCAAAGATAACGTTGGTTACTTCGGTATTGAACTGGAAGTCTACGCCGGCATCCTCGAGGTATTTCTTCATCGGAAGAATCAGGGATTCATACTGGTTGTACTTCGTGAATTTCAGTGCGGAGAAGTCCGGCAGTCCGCCGATGTGGTGAATGAACCGCTGGAAGTACAGCTTCATCTCCAGTGCACTGTGCCAGTTTTCGAATGCGAACATCGTTCTCCAGTACAGCCAGAAGGTGGAATTGAAGACTTCATCATCGAAAACATCCTCGATCGTCTTGTCATACAGATCCTCGTCTCTTGTCATGAAGAGTTTCATGATCTCCATGCAGCCTTTCTGGCTCAGGTTGAACTTGCCGTCGGTATGGGCATCCTCGCCGCGGTTCTTCGTTGCACGGCACAGGGAGTAGTTCGGGTCTTTTTTGTTCAGCCAGTAATACTCGTCGAGAACGGATACGCCAGGTGTCTCAATTGACGGGATGCTGTGGAACAGATCCCACAGGCACTCGAAGTGGTTTTCCATCTCACGGCCGCCTCTCATGATGTAGCCGCGGGTCGGATCGTAGATACCGTCGCAGGCACCGCCGGCGATGTCCATGGCTTCCAGAATGTGGATGTGATCGCCTTTCATCTGGCCGTCTCTTACGAGGAAGCACGCTGCTGCGAGGGCTGCGAGGCCGCTTCCTACGAGGTATGCGCTCTTCTCATCGACGCCTTCCGGTTTTTCCGGTCTTGCGAAGGCTTCGTAGTTTCCGTTGGTGTAATAAATGCCTTTGCTGTTTTTCTTATCTTTTCCGCGCTCGGTGTTGCGGTAATCATTCTTTGGTTCTGATGTTACAGTGGTTGTCTCCGCTGCTTTTTTTGCTCCACTCTTGTTTTTTGCCCGCAGCACTGCTGCTCCAGCTCCGATGACTGCTGCTGATGCGATTCCGAATTTTAATCCTTTTTTTGACATAGACGTTCATCCTTTCTTTTCTAAATACGACTGCCGGAATGTTTTTTCGAATTTCCGGTTCGTATAGGTTATGCTGCTTTCTTTGTTTTACAAGTTTCTATTTGTGTTGCCATTGTCTGTTGACAATTTGAATCTTACTTCATTTTTCCCCGCTTTTCCATTTACAAAACAGGGCGGATGATTAAATTTTTATCATCCGCCCTGTTTTGTAAAGTGTAACTATATTTTATTTCTTTTTTCAAAATTTCGGATGGAATTGACGACATTTCCTTCCATCGTGCGGTGCATTTTTTCCGCAATCATATGGTAATCCCCTTTCATTCCGTCTTTGATCCAGTCGAGCATGACACCGGTAAAGCTATACTTATAGAAATCTGCGATAAAACTCTGATCCGCCTCGGAGATGCCGGTTCCCTTTGCTTTTTCCTGTACGACACCGTACAGCAGATCGTGCGTCAGATGAAAGAGATATGTTTCGATCTGCTCCCGGCTTACAGAGTGATAGACATTCATAATAAATGGTTTATTCTCGAGCACTGCCTCAAAAATCTGCTGCAGGCCTTCCTGCCATGTCTCATACGTTTTCTTCCCCTGCAGCGCCTGCGTCGCATCCTCCAGGCACGACCATTCGACAAGATCGTAGATATCCTTAAAATGATAATAAAACGCCATCCGGCTGATGCCGCAGTCTGTCGTCAGATCGTTGATCGTAATTTTGTCCAGCGGCTTTTTCAAAAGCAGCTTTTTTAATGACGCTTCCAGCGCCGCCTTTGTCGCATTTGTCATGTATTTCCTCCATTTTTCTTTTATGTACCCTCGGAATCTTTCTGTTCGAAACGCTTCTATGCTTTTTCATTGTAGCATATCCATTCTCCAGAAACAACTGCGCAGCCCTTCTGATCAGACTTTACAAAAAGTTTAGAAAGTACCGTAATACCAGTAAATTCAATACTTTCCGTCGTTCTGTTAGCACTCTTTTTTCTCGAGTGCTAATTTCCCCTTGACTTTTCCCTGTGCCAGTATTACTATAACTATCAGAGCAGTAAAAAAGCTGCAGACATCTAAAAAAGCATGATATTCCCGCTTTGCTGGATCAAAATATTTTTATAAGAAAAGGAGTGTGTTTCTCATGAGTGCGAAACATGGAAATCTTTCAATCAACAGCGACAATATTTTCCCGATTATCAAAAAATGGATGTATTCCGACCACGATATCTTTGTCCGTGAGCTCGTTTCCAACGGCTGCGATGCCATCACCAAACTAAAAAAACTGGACGGCATGGGTGAATATACTCTGCCGGATGACTACAAAGCAGCCATTCAGGTGATTGTAAACCCGGATGAGAAAACCTTAAAATTCATCGATAACGGTATCGGTATGACCGCAGACGAAGTCGAAGAATATATTACCCAGATCGCCTTCTCCGGCGCTACCGAATTCCTGGAGAAATACAAAGACAAAACGAATTCAGATCAGATGATCGGCCACTTCGGTCTTGGTTTCTACTCTGCTTTCATGGTAGCAGATGAAGTTCACATCGATTCTCTTTCCTATAAAGAAGGATCCACCCCGGTACACTGGACCTGTGACGGAAGCACCGAGTACGATATGTCCGAGGGCAGCAAGACAACTGTTGGTACCGAAATCACTCTGTTCCTGAACGAGGACTGCCTGGAATTCGCAAACGAATACCGTGTCCGCGAAGTTCTGGAAAAATACTGCTCCTTCATGCCGGTTGAAATTTTCCTGTCCAAAGCAAATGCGCCGCAGGAATACGAGACCATCGATGAAAGCGAATTAAAAGACGACGACGTTGTCGTAGAGCACATCCACGAGGACGCAAAATACGAAGAGAAAGAAAAAGAAGACGGAACGAAAGAGCAGGTTGAAGTTTCCCCGGCCAAAGAGAAAGTAAAAATCAACAAACGCCCGGTTTCCATCAGCGATATCCACCCGCTGTGGACCAAACATCCAAACGAGTGCAGCGATGAGGATTATAAAGAATTCTACCGCAAAGTCTTCAACGACTACCGCGAGCCGCTGTTCTGGATCCACCTGAACATGGACTATCCGTTCAACCTCAAAGGTATCCTCTACTTCCCGCGTATCAACACCGAGTACGATTCCATCGAGGGAACCATCAAGCTGTACAACAACCAGGTATTTATTGCCGACAACATCAAAGAAGTCATTCCGGAATACCTGATGCTCTTAAAAGGCGTCATCGACTGCCCGGATCTGCCGCTGAACGTATCCCGAAGCGCACTGCAGAACGACGGATTTGTCAAAAAGATCTCCGAGTACATCTCCAAGAAATTCGCTGACAAGCTCTCCGGCATGTGCAAAACCGACCGTGAGAATTACGAGAAATACTGGGATGATATCAACCCATTCATCAAATACGGATGCATCAAGGACGAGAAATTCTCCAAGAAGATGATGGACTATATTCTGTTCAAGAACATCGACGGAAAATATCTGACTCTTGAGGACTGCATCAACGAGAATAAGAAAGAAGAAGCTCCTGCAGAGAACACCGAGGAGAAGGCTGAAACTACGGAGAATACCGAAAATACGGAAAACGCTGACGAGAAGAAAGAGCCGGAAAAAACGACTGTTTACTACGTCACCGACGAAGTTCAGCAGAGCCAGTACATCAACATGTTCCGCAGCCAGGGCATGGATGCTGTCATCCTGAAACACAACATCGACTCCGCTTTCATCACCCATGCAGAGCGTTACAACGAGCATGTAACCTTCCAGCGCATCGATGCAGATCTGACCAACGATATGAAAGACGAGTCCGGTGAGGATCTGACCGACGCTACAAATACTCTGACCGATCTCTTCCGCAAAGTCCTCGACAAGAAAGATCTGACCGTCAAAGTTGAGAACCTGAAAGACGAAAATGTATCCTCCATGGTAACGCTTTCCGAGGAGAGCCGCCGGATGCAGGATATGATGAAGATGTATGGCATGACCGGCATGGATCCGTCCATGTTCGGCGGACAGGAAACCCTGATCCTGAATGCAAAACATCCGCTCGTTCAGTACATTCTGAAGAATGGCGAGAACAACAACACATCCCTGTTCTGCGAGCAGCTGTATGATCTGGCAATGATCAGCCACAAACCGCTCTCTCCGGACGAGATGACAAAATTCGTAAGCAGAAGCAATCAGATTATGATGCTCCTTGCAAAATGATAAAGCACAGGCACAGCAAAACGCACCTCTTATAAAACACGCCGGATTTCTGGAATTTACCAGATGTCCGGCGTGTTTTTTCCTGCTTTTTTACTTTACGATTTCTGATCCAGATGGTAGAATAATTCTATTCGCCCTATTGAAAAATAAGGAAAATCACACGAAAGGTCTGGTATTTATTTCTATGAAAAAAGGAAAGCCATCCGCCCTGCTCCCGATCGCCGTTTTTCTGGTGTTTTATCTGGGGCTCGGCATTTATTCCGAGTATATTTTAAAAATTCCGATGGGCTTCTACAACATCCCCATCGTCGTCGCGTTTCTGGCAGCGATCCTCGTCGCCTGTCTGCAGAACCGCAGTGTCCCGTTTGAAGAAAAGCTCGCCCTCATGGGACAGGGCATCGGGGACAAAAACATCATCACAATGCTGCTGATCTTCCTCGCCGCAGGCACGTTTGTCGGCGTTGTCGGAAGGAGCAGTGCAGAGAGCGTTGCCTATTTCATGCTCTCCTGGATTCCGGCAAAGTATGCCGTCGCTGTGCTCTTTGTCGTTGCCTGCTTCGTCTCCACGGCCATGGGAACCTCCGTCGGAACGATCACGCTTCTCGTGCCGATCGCCGCTGCTGTTGCCGAGACCTCCGGCTTTTCGCTGGCGCTCTGCGTCGCCTCCGTCATGGGCGGATCCATGTTCGGCGACAACCTCTCTTTCATCTCCGACACGACAATCGCCGCCTGCAACGGACAGGGCTGCGAGATGAAAGACAAGTTCCGCGAAAACTTCTGGATCGCTCTCCCGGCTGCTCTTGCCGCGCTGGCGCTGATCCTTGTAATCTCCTTCCGACAGGCGCCGGGCACACCGATCGTCCACGAATACCATCTGCTGCAGACGGTTCCGTACCTGCTCGTGCTGATCGGCGGCATCGCGGGCATTCAGGTGTTTGTCGTACTCCTTATCGGTATTGCTTCCGGTGCCGTTATCATGCTCGGTACGGGACAGACGACGCTCTGGGATATGCTCTCCAGCATGGGAAGCGGCACTTCGGGTATGTTTGAGACATGTATGGTTGCGATTCTTGTCGCTGCGATGTGCGCACTGATCCGGGAAAACGGCGGCTTTACTGTCCTGCTTCGTGCCATTCACAAAATCTTCCGCGGAAAAAAGGGCGGCCAGCTCGGTGTCGGCATTCTCGTCGCGCTGCTCGACATTGCGACCGCAAACAACACCGTCGCGATCGTCATGGCAAACCCGATCGCAAAGCAGATGTCCGAGGACTACGGCATCACCCCACGGAAAACGGCATCGCTCCTCGATACCTTCTCCTGCATCTCACAGGGCATCCTGCCGTACGGCGCGCAGATGCTCGTGGCGATTTCCGCGGTGCATGAACTGGGATATGAGCTCTCCGCCTTTGAAATCATGGCAAACCTCTTCTATCCGGGCATGCTGCTTGTCAGTTCGCTGATCTTTATCTTCGTTCTGCCGGACCGGAAAAATGCCGAAAGCAATGCTTAAAAAGTTCCGTATCGGATCAACTCAAAAAATTATGTTAAAATGCCCACCGATTTCACTTTTTCGTTTGATCGGCGGGCATTTTTTTGCTTTTTTTTGCAAAAATTGCCAAAATTGCAGTAACATTTACGGTTGAAATTCTTTTATGCGGGTAGTATAATCGGGGTCGTGACATTGAGAAGTAATGATGTTATGTGGGTTATGGGGAGAAAGGACAACAGACAAAGTGAAATTATTAAGACAGTTCCTTGTAATTATGGCGGTTTCGTTCGTCGGAGAAATCCTGCACGCCGTGCTGCCGCTTCCGATTCCGGCAAGTATCTACGGCCTTGTGCTGATGCTGGCGCTTCTGATGACGGGGGCATTAAAACTTGATGCCGTCGAGGACGCAGGCAAGTTTATGATTGAGATCATGCCGGTCATGTTCATTCCGGCGGGCGTCGGCCTGATGGAATCCTGGGGTGAATTAAAAGCCGTTCTCGTTCCGGTTCTCGTGATTACGCTCGTCAGCACCATCGTCGTTATGGTTGTGTCCGGACGCGTGACACAGGCGGTCATCCGGCTGGAAAGGAAACACAAAGGAGGGGACGCAAAATGACAAATATGCTCTGTGAATCTGCATTTTTCGGCGTTGTCATCAGCCTTCTGGCGTATGAGCTCGGCATGCTGTTAAAGAAAAAATTTGGGCTTCCGCTTTTCAATCCGCTGCTAATTTCCATTGCAGTCGTCATTGTATTCCTTGCTGTTTTCGATATCGATTATCAGAATTATAATGACGGTGCAAAATACTTGAGCTATCTGCTGACTCCTGCAACGGTCTGCCTTGCGATTCCGCTGTATGAGCAGATGGAGGCATTGAAAAAGAATATCAAAGCCATCCTCGCCGGTATTCTCTCCGGCGTGCTGACGAGCCTTACCGTGGTTCTCGCGCTGGCGCTGATCTTCAATCTGAATCATAAAATGTATGTAACACTGCTGCCGAAATCCATCACAACGGCCATCGGCATGGGTGTTTCGGAAGAGCTCGGCGGTGCGGTGACGATCACGGTTGCCGTTATCATCATCACGGGTGTGCTGGGAAATATGCTGGCGGAGACGCTCTGCAAGCTGTTTCACATTGAGGAACCGATTGCAAAGGGCATCAGTATCGGATCGGCCTCCCATGCGATCGGTACGGCGAAGGCCATGGAGATGGGCGATGTCGAGGGCGCGATGAGCAGCCTTTCGATTGCAGTTGCAGGTATTCTGACTGTGGTCGGAGCGTCGATTTATGCGATGTTTATCTAAAAACGAACACTGATAAAAAACAGAAAAAATCCGGGAATGGAAAGCAATGTAAAACTTTCCGTTCCCGGATTTTCTATCCCTGAAATTCTATAACTAAAAATTAAAATTCCGACTGCAGAAACTCTTCAATAAAAAGAAGCGCAGCGCCGATCGCCGGCGTGTACTGGCCGTGTGTGCCGACCAGAAGCTGCTCCCGCACAAGCGGAAACGGGCTGGCTGCATTGACTTTTTCAAGCAGTGTCCGGCAGTCTTCTTCTTTGAAATACGGCGCAAGGTAACCGCTCACAATCACCGCTCCGTCGAGCAGCAGATTTGCTGTCTTCATTGCATAGGCAAGGTGGGACAGGTACGCATCCCAGATTTCCGTAAGACGCGCATCGTTTCCTGCCCGCAGCGCCGGGAAAAACTCTTTGACCGGCATCTGTGCCGCCGCTTCCAGCGCATTCGCGGAACAATACGTCTCAAGGCACCCTTTCTGTCCGCAGTAGCACTCCGGCCCTTCCGGGTCGATGCAGATATGCTCGAGCGTTCCGCTGTGCATCGAAAGCCCCTGATGCACCTTGTGATTCGTGATCACCGCCCCGCCCAGGTTGCGGTTCAGCAGGAAGACCACCGCACTTTCAATCTCCGGGTGATTCCACAGTTCCAGGGACGCCGCCGCTTTCGAATCGTGCTCGAGGCGGCACGGATACGGAATCCTTGTGGAAAAGTCGGCAAGCTTCATATCCGTATTGTGGAGAATCTCTCCGTAAAGCACCGACTCCCCGTCCGGCGCCGGGATTCCCTGCGTCGCAATTGATACACCGAGGATCTTTTCCCTGTCATACCCGTTACGGTCAAGGAATGATTCCAGAGATGATGCAATCCCGTCATAATACGCATCACTCTGCGCAAACGGCACAGCGACCGTTTCCTCTGCGATCGCCTCCCCGTAGAGATTGACCGCAGCCAGGTGAAACATATTTTTCAGAATGCCGACACCGACCGCAATCCGGTACTCCGGCACGATCTGGATCACCTGGGCTTTCCGGCCGCCGGTCGACTCGAAAAATCCGTCCCGCGAAATCAGCCCCTCCTTCTCGAGCACGTTGAGGTTCTGGCTCACCGTGGAAAGCCCCATCGTCAGATCCTGCACAATCTGCTGCTTCGCCGTCTGGCGGTGCTCATAGATGTACTGATACACACTTTTCTTATTAATCTTTTTTAACGTAATTGTGGTAATACTCTTTTCGTTCACGCAAAAACGTCCTCTCTTTTACCGCTCCATCACATTGATCGACTCGATGCCGACGCTTCCGCCGCGCACGACTTCGATCTTGCCGAATTCCTCTTTCATCAGCTTCACAACTGCATCGTTTTTCGTCGCCGTCTGGACAAACTCGAGCAGCAGGCTGTCTTTTCCGTAGTCGATGACCTTCGCCTTGAACGTCTCAGCGATCTGGAACAGCTCGACTTTGTCAGCTGCGCTGCAGTTGAATACCTTGATATACAGAATCTCTTTCATGCGCACAAACACGTCGGTGAAGTCGATGACTTTGATGACCTCGACCATGCGGTTCAGCTGTTTTTTGATCTGCTCAAACGTCTCATCGTCACTGACCGTGGCGATCGTCATACGCGATACGGTCGGGTCCTCGGTCGTTCCGACGGTCAGGCTGTCCAAGTTATAGCTTTTTGCGGAAAAAAGCCCGGAAATCTTGGAAAGGACACCAACCTGGTTTTCTACGTACAGTGAAATCCATCTTTTTTTCATTCCCTTATTCATCGCGCTCTCCTCCTAACAGTCCATAATCATATCTTCGAGCGTTCCGCCCGGCTTGATCATCGGGTAAACCATCTCCTCCGGATCGATGATAAATTCGATGATCGTCGGAGTCTTGGTGTTTTTCTTCGCCTCTTCAAACGCAGCCGCGATATCCTCTTTCTTCATGACGCGGATGCCTTTTGCGCCGTAACTCTCAGCCAATTTGATAAAATTCGGCGTGTATTCCGGGTACTCTTCTCCGTCTGTTCTGCGGGAAAGTGCACCGGCGCGCAGGTTTGTCATGCTGTACCGTTTGCCGTAAAACAGCTTCTGCCACTGGCGTACCATGCCGAGGTATTCATTATTGAAGATACACAGGATGACCGGCAGCTCCTCGAGAACGGCAGTCGCCAGCTCCTGAATATTCATCTGCATACCGCCGTCACCGGAAATCGCGATGACCGGTTTGTCCGGGTTGCCGATTTTTGCTCCGATCGCGCCCGGAAGGCCGTATCCCATCGTTCCAAGGCCGCCGGACATAATGATCTGGCGGTTTTCGGTAATGTCGACGTACTGACTTGTCAGCATCTGGTGCTGTCCGACGTCGGTGACGATGATCGCATCGTCAAACTGCTCGTTGATCGCGTTGAAAATATCGAGCGGTCCCATCACGCCGTTCTGGCGCATCGTCAGCGGATGCTCGTTCTTCCAGGCATCGATCTGGGCAAGCCATTTCGATGTTGAGCATGGCTCTACGTACTCTGCCATCTTCGTGATCGCCTCTTTTGCATCGGCTACGATCGGGATATCGACATGGATGTTTCGAGAGATCGAAGCGGTGTCGATGTCGATGTGGACGATCTGCGCGTGCGGGGCAAATTCATGCAGCTTTCCGGTGATACGGTCATTGAAACGTGTTCCGATCGAGAACAGCAGATCGCACTCGCTGACTGCCATATTCGCCGCATACGCGCCGTGCATGCCAAGGTTTCCGATGAACAGCGGGTGTTTCGTGGAGATCGCGCCGCGTCCCATAACGGTTGTGACAACCGGCACCTGTGTTTTCTCGACCACTTCGCGGAACACTTCCTGCGCATGTGCGATGTTGACACCGCCGCCGGCAAGGAACAGCGGGCGTTTTGCTTTCGAAAGCATCTTTAACGCACGTTTTAACTGACCAATGTGAACGCTGGTGTTCGGTTTGTAGCCGCGGATGTTGACGTTTTTCGGATACTCTGCGCTGCCGAACTCTGCCATGACATCTTTTGGAAGGTCAATGAGAACCGGTCCCGGTTTTCCGGTGCGGGCAATGTAGAAGGCTTCTTTGATGATGCGTCCGAGATCTTCACGGTTTCTTACCGTCACGCCGTATTTCGTGATGCTGCGGGTGATGCCGACAATATCAACCTCCTGGAATGCATCGTTTCCGATGAGGTGGCGGGCTACCTGTCCGGTGAAGCAGACAAGCGGAACGCTGTCGTAGTTTGCCGTTGCAAGACCGGTGACCAGGTTGGTTGCACCAGGGCCGCTGGTAACGAGGCATACGCCGACTTTTCCTGTCGTTCTCGCATAGGCATCCGCCTCATGCACCAGCGCCTGCTCGTGGCGCGGCAGAACGATTTTGATTTCATCCTGTTTGTAAAGCTCATCGCTGATATCAATGGTGCAGGCTCCCGGATAACCGAAGAGATACTCGACACCCTCCTCCTTCAGAGCCTTTACCAGAAGTTTGTTTCCTGTAATCTGTTTCATATGAAAACCTCCTGTTCTAAATTTGCTGCATAAAAAATCCCCGAACATAAAACACCTTTTCTGTGCCTTACGTTCAGGGAGAATGTTTCCATCCACGGTACCACCTGAATTCCAGAAGAATACACTTCTGCTCATTCCGTACAGGATTTAACTTTTTTTATCCGATACGGCATCCCGGTAACGTGGGAACTACGTTGGAGCCTACTTGGAAAACATTGCTGTCCGCTTTTTCTGTTCAGTCCACTGCTCGAGGGCTACTTCCGCAGGCACGCTCACGGAGATTCTCACCAGCCATCTCCTCTCTTTGCTTTGCGCCGCCAGGTACTCCTCCCTGTCACTGCATTTTAGGTTTTGTTTTTTCTTAAATTACTGTCTATTATAGTCAGAAATGCCGCTCGTTGTCAATCGTTTCGCGCCCTTTTCTTGACTTTTCGCCCTGCGCGTGCTTTACTTAATCAGGTTTGTCTAATTAAAATAAGGAGTTTATACCCATGATGATTACATACACACAGGAAGAACTCTCTTCCATTGTCCACGCATTTGCTTTCCCGGGAACGATTACAGACTGGACGCCGCACGGGAACGGCCATATCAACGATACGTTTCTGGTGCGCTCCACCGAAAACGGCGTCCTCCGCAAATCGATTCTGCAGCGCATGAACCGCACCGTTTTCCACAATCCAACGGAGCTGATGCAGAATATTGCACAGGTAACATCATTTCTGCGGAAAAAAATCACAGCCGCAGGAGGAGATCCATTCCGCGAGACGCTGAACCTGATTCCGACGACAGACGATGCCTGGTTTTTCGTCGATGAGCGCGGAGAATTCTGGCGCGCATTTCTCTTTATTTCCGATGCGTCCTGCTATGATGCCGTGACAGATCCAAAGCTGTTTTACGAGACCGGTAATGCTTTCGGCCGCTTCCAGCAGATGCTCTCCGATTTTCCGTCCGCCTCTCTTTTCGAGACGATCCCGGATTTCCACAACACACCGCTCCGCTACCAGGCGCTTTTACAGGCGGCACAGGCGGATCCGAAAGGACGGCTGAAAAACGTTTCGGATGAGATGGCGTTTTTCCTCGACCACGCAGACGATTACGGCGTAGCCGGGCGCATGAAGGCCTCGGGCGAGCTGCCGCTCCGCGTAACGCACAACGATACGAAGCTGAACAACATTATGATTGATGACAAAACCGGCGAGGGCATCTGCGTCATCGACCTAGACACCATTATGCCGGGACTGTCGATCTTTGACTTCGGCGATTCGATCCGCTTCGGCGCGAATACGGCCGCTGAGGACGAACAGGATGTCTCGAAGGTGTCTCTTTCCCTTCCTCTCTTTGAGAGCTATACAAAGGGCTTTCTCGCAGGCTGCGCAGGCTCTTTGACCCGCGCGGAAGTCGAAATGCTGCCGATGGGTGCAAAATTAATGACCCTCGAATGCGGCATCCGTTTTCTCGCCGATTACCTGATGGGCGATACCTACTTCAAAACCGCTTACCCGGAGCACAACCTCGTACGGGCGCGGACACAGATCGCGCTTGTAGCGGATATGGAGGAGAAATGGGGCGAGATGGAGAACATCGTCGCACGGGCTTCGTTTTCCCACTAAGCACCCGCATAAATTCACAGCATCAAAAAGACACAGCTGGAAGTATCTTTCTGCCTCCTGCTGTGTCTTTTTTGTTAATATGTTTTATATTATGCTCTCGGAACGCTGACAATCCGCAGACCGTATTTCTTCAGCATCTCACCGCCCTGTACTTTCTCGCCGGTCAGGATATCTTCTTTTCCGTCGAAGACTGCCGGAAGCGGAATCTCCTCATCTTTGAAGTTGATGATAAAGTACAGATCCTCTCCGTCTGCCTGGCGTTTTGTGATCTCGAGTGCTGTTGCTTCTCCAATCACCGGCTGGATGGCTGCGCTGTCTGCTGCCATAGCAAGAACTTTTGCAAGGCCGCTCTCAGAAAGGTCGGTTCCGACATAATATACGGTTCCTTTTCCGAACTGATTTTTTGCAACAGCAGTCATGCCTGCATAGAAATCGCTCTCATACTGTGCGATTTCTTCAGCTCCTTCGAGGTGCATCAGGTCACATACAAGACGGCACTCTTCCTCGGTTCCGTCTGCGAAACGGATCTTGTTTCTCTGCTCCGGTGCAAGAGCGTCGATCTCTTCTACCCATACGCCTGCCATTTTTCTGAGCGGTCCCGGGTATCCGCCGAGATGAACGTTGTCCGACTGTCCGACGATACCGCTCATGTAGGTGGTGATGAGGGTTCCGCCTGCCTGTACATAAGCCTCCAGGCTCTCTGCCACACCGTCTTTTACCATGTAGAGAACCGGTGCTGCAACGAGGTCATATTTGGAGAAGTCCGCGTCGATCGGGATCATATCGACAGCGATGTTCTTGTTATAGAAGTAATTGTACATCTGCTCGATCTGGTCTACGTAACGTAAATCGCGGTTCGGTCCGCTGGTGTACTCCAGTGCCCAGTAGTTTTCCCAGTCGAAGATGATGCCGACTTTTGCGTGGTTCTCGGAGCCCATCACACGGCTTCCGATTTTCTCCAGTTCTTTTCCGAGCTGGGTTACCTCACGGAAGACACGGGTATCTGCGGTTCCTGCGTGTGCGATAACAGCACCATGGAATTTCTCGCATCCGCCGACGCTTCTTCTCAGCTGGAAGAACTGAATCGTGTCTGCGCCGTGTGCAACGGTCTGATAGCTCTGTGCGCGCATCTGGCCCGGTTTCTTTAAGGAGTTGTACGGCTGCCAGTTCTGCTGGCTCGGAGTCTGCTCCATCAGCATGAACGGTGCGTCTTTGAGGCCGCGCATCAGGTCGTGGGTCATAGCTACGTGGCTCCATGGTGTATTGTAGCTCGGGTAGTTGTCCCAGGATACGATATCCATTTCTTTTGCCCACTTGAAGTAGTCGAGGCCTTTGTACGTTCCCATCAGGTTTGTGGTGATCGGGGTTTCTTTGTCGTATTTGCGGATCGCGTCACGCTCCATTTTGTAGTTGTTCAGCATGCCGTCGGAGTTGAAACGCATGTAGTCGAGGGACATTCCTGCAAATGCAGTGCCGCTTCCCCATGGCATTCCGTCTCCCAGATCGTTCGGCGGTACAATCTCGTCCCAGTCGTAGATGGTATGGCCCCAGAACTCCATGTTCCATGCCTTGTTGACTTCATCGAGTGTTTTGTATTTGTCTTTCAGCCATACGCGGAACGCTTTTGCACAGTTCTCGCAGTAGCACTCGCCGCCGTACTCATTGCTGATGTGCCAGCAGACGATGTTTTTGTTGTCGCCGTAACGCTCTGCCAGTTTTTCTGCCAGGCGTTTTGCATATTTCTGGAAAACCGGGCTGTTCGGGCAGGCATTGTGGCGATGACCGAATTTGTGATGGCGTCCTTCGAAATCGGTTCTTGCCACTTCCGGATAACGGTGTACCATCCATGCCGGGAGTGCGCCGGTGGATGTTGCCATGACGATCTGAACGTCCTCTTTTGTCAGGGTGTCTACGATCTCATCGAGCTCTGTAAAGTCGTACTCATTCTCGGACGGCTGGATTTTTGCCCAGGAAAATACGTTGATCGTGGTGCTGTTGATGCCGGCCTGATGGAAAAGTTTCATATCCTCATCCCAGATCTCTTTTGGCCACTGGTTTGGGTTGTAGTCTCCTCCGTATAACATTTTTTTGAATTTTGGCTGCATTTTTTTGATTCCTCCTGTGTTTGGATATCTCGTTTTGATGGCTCTATTATATACTGGTCTTTGTGAGAAAAGTATGATATGCTTGTCTAAAAAGTATGAATTTTCGAAACTCATTCCGGAATCTTATTTTAGACTTTTCTTTCAGAAAGGAACTGACTGTTATGCCTATTTTCTTTAAACCATCCGCCTCCGATTTTTCCCTCTCCGCTGACAGCATCGGCAACCGCTGGCTGCAGGAGCCCGTTGTGCGCCCGAACGGATTCCCCTTATATCACTGGATCCAGACGGAACGCGGCGAAGGGCTGCTGACCCTCGAAGGCCAGAAACTTTTGCTGAAACCAGGTGACGGTGTTCTGATTGCTCCGCATGTGCCGCATGAATACCGCGAAAACGACGGCAGCGGGATGTGGTTTACATCCTTTCTGACCTTTGACGGAAAGCTCTCCGATGATCTCTATAAAATCTGTGCCGTCTCGCCGTATCTTTTCGTTCCGGCCTCAGAGGGCGCGTGGTTTCAGGAATGGATTGACCGCATAATCGACTCACATTTTCTGAAAAATGACATCGACGATGCTACGCTCTCCGTCGGATGCTTTGAGTTCCTGACACGCCTTTCCCAGCTCCGCACCGGCCTTTCCCGGACGGAGCACCCTCTGTATCTCCAGTATGTCCGCCCGGCAATGCAGGAAATCGAAAGTCATCTTTCCGACCCGCTCAATGTGGATGATCTCGCGGAACAGCTCCATATCACGCCGCAGTATCTGACACGCCTGTTCCAGCGTTTTGTCGGCAGCTCTGTCCGCTCGTACATCAGCGTTCTGCGCATCAGCCGCGCCAAGGAGCTTCTCATCAGCCGTCCCTACACTACGCTCGACGGCATCGCCGCCCTCTGCGGCTACCGCGATGTCAGCTACTTTATCTCGGTTTTCCGCCAGCAGACCGGGACAACGCCGAAGCAGTTCCGGAAGCTGTACGGCATATAATCTGAAACACCCCTCTTTCCGGCGCAAAAAAAGATCCTCCGTCTCATTTCACAGACGAAGGATCTTTTTTCGTTCTCTCTTATTTCATGCTTTTCAGAATGCTTCTCGCAACCGACAGTCCGTTTGCGCTTGCCTGCTGGAGGCCGCGGGTTACGGATGCGCCGTCGCCGATGGCGCGGAGGCCTTTGACGCTGGTGCAGAAGTCTTTGTCTACGACAACTTTGTTGGAATAGAATTTGACTTCTACGCCGTACAGCAGTGTCTCATCGCTGGCGATACCCGGTGTTACTTTGTCGAGGGCTTCGATCATCTCGGCAATGTCGACCATGATACGGTGCGGGAATACCAGGGAAAGGTCGCCCGGAACGGCATCTTTTAAGGTCGGGATCAGGTTATTGCGGCAGAGGCGCTCTTCTGTCGTTCTTCTTCCGCGTTTGAAATCGCCGTACGTCTGAACGAGGATCTTGCCGTCGCAGAGCATGTTGGAAAGCTGTGCGATCTGTTTGCCGTACTCGATCGGGGTTTTAAATGGTTTCGTAAAGTTCTTGGATACCAGGAGGGCAAAGTTCGTGTTGTTTGTCTTGAACTCCTGGGATTTGTAGGCGTGACCGTTTACAACTGCCAGACCGTTTTCATAATACTCAGTTGCCACCTCACCGGACGGGTTCGTACAGAAAGTACGCACTTTGTCGTCAAAAGTCGGGGTATAGTAAACGAGTTTTGCCTCGTACAGGTTCTTGTTCAGAAACTCCATGACCTCGTCGCGGACTTCCACGCGGACACCGATATCGACGGTTCCGACCTCGGTCTCGATGCCGTGGCCGTTGCAGATATGTGAGAACCAGTCGGCTCCCTCGCGGCCTACTGCGGAGACAATCTCATCTGCCTCGTAAACCGTTCCGTCCTCAAGTGTTACAGCTGTCGCACGGCCGTCCTCGATTGTAATATCATTGACCATCGTGTTGAATTTCATTTCCACGCCGATCTCTTTTAAGTGATCCTCGAGGCGGCTGTAAATCTTGTAGCCCTCCTCAGTTCCGAGATGGCGGATTGGACATTCGATCAGCTTCAGGTTGGCGTTGATCGCTCTGCGGCGGATCTCACGGATCTCTTTTTCTTTATCGACACCGTAAACATTCTTGTCTGCGCCGAAATCCAGATAGATCTGGTCGGACTCATGGATCAGCTCAACCGTCTTTTCATATCCTAAAATCTCCGGCAGATTTCCACCGACATCCGGGGAAAGAGAAAGCTTTCCGTCGGAGAATGCGCCTGCTCCGGCAAATCCCGTTGTGATCGAGCACGGTTTGCAGTTCACGCATTTTTTCGTTTTTCTCTTTGGACACTGACGGCTCTCGATCGAACGTCCTTTTTCGATCATCAGCACCTTCAGATCCGGTTTTTCTTTCAGCAGTTCATAGGCACAGAAAATACCTGACGGGCCTGCGCCGATAATAATGACATCATATTTCATTCTTTTTTAATTTCCTCTTGTTTTTTATCCCATCACGATCAGATACTGACCGTCCGGCAGGGCAAAGACTTCGCTCTGCTCTTCTAATTCTGCATCCGACATTTCTTCCACGTCCATGCCCTCTTCTTCCATGTAGGCGCGCACGTCGTCCAGATTGTCGGCAACGACTGCAAAGCAGTCCTCCAGAAAGGCCTCTGCCTCATCGTAATTTTCAGCCACCGGCTCGTCGAATAACTGGCCCTGATTCATTAAAAATGTGTTGATGCATTCTTCAGTATATTCTCCCATTCTGGTTTTCTCCTCTGTTCGTTTTATTTTTCCTGATTCTTTCTGTGAAAAAGCGTTAAGATTTCCTCCGGCCGGTCGAGCAGCTCCATCGCATGGTTATCGATCAGCTCCTGGCGCGGGCGGAATCCCCACGTCACACCAACGGTAAACATGCCTGCGGCGTTTCCGGTCTGCATATCCGTATTGGTATCGCCAAAGTACAGGCACTCTTCCGGTCTGGCGCCGAGTGCGTCTGCAATCGCGAGCGCACCGATCGGAGACGGCTTTCTCGGGATTTCTGCGGTCTGCCCCTGAATCCGGTTGAAAAAGCCCGGTCCGTACACGCTCTCCACGACGTGGATGGCCGCCTCGTGCGGCTTGTTGGAACATACGGCAATCGGAACTTCTTCCCGCAGCGCGGTCAGGGTTTCCCGCATATTAGGATACGGTTTTACGTGATACAGCGGGTCCTCGTTGAACCACGCGCGGCCAAGGCGGATGCCCTCCTGCAGATAGTTGAGTTCTGCATCTCCGGCGTCTTTTAAAGCGCGCTCCACTGCCAGATCGAAACCGTCTCCGGCGTAAAAGTTGAAGGCTTCTACCGGGCGCGGCACAAGTCCAAAATGTTCCAGAACGCGGTTGACTGCGTGCGCAATCGACTCTACAGTGTCTGCGATGGTGCCGTCCAGGTCAAAGATACAAGCTTTTATCATATTCTGACTTCCCTTCTTTGTCTCTTTTGTTCTTCGATTTTCTTTCTTCTCTCTCTTCTTGTCCGCAATCATTATATCCTGTATTTTTTCCCTGCGCAACCATATTTTCTTTTCCGGCACTTTATGCTAAAATGAAACTGTTTTTCAGATTCTTGGAAAGGAAAAAAAGAGAATATGAATCAGACTGTGAAAATATTTTTTACCGATATGGATGATACCCTGCTGAATTCCGAAAAGCAGGTGACAAAAGAAAACATGGATGCCATTTCAGAGGCACTTGCTGCCGGCCACAAAATTGTGTTCAACACCGGCCGACCGCTCTCCGGCTTTCTGCCGATCTTAAAAGAGCTCGGACTCGACCGCGAAGGCTGCTATGCCATCGCATTCAACGGCGGACTGATTTACGACTGCGCGGCAAAGAAAACGCTGTACCGCCGCACGATTCCACTCGAATATGCACGCGTGATCTTTGAAAAAACGCAGGAGGCAGGCCTCTACTGCCACACCTACTCCGACACCTCCCTTCTCTGCCGCCATGCAGGCGAGGAAACGCGCGTTTACACACAGGCAATCCACATTCCCGTCGTGGAAGATCCGCTTCTGCCGGAGCACCTCGCCGAGGAACCATGCAAGATGATCGTGATTGATCTCCACGACCGTGCAAAAATGGACGCTTACCGCGCTGCCATGGAGACGTGGGCAAAAGGAAAAATTTCGATGTTCTACTCCAGCCCGCATTACCTCGAGCATGTCCCGGAACACGTTTCCAAGGGCCATGCCGTGAAAAAACTCTGCGAGCTTCTTCAGATTCCGCTTGCCAACACCGTGGCTGCCGGAGATCAGGAAAATGATATTTCGATGATCGAGGCCGCTGCCGTCGGTGCCGCCATGAAAAATGCGACCGATGCCGTAAAGGCGAGTGCCGATTATATCACGGAAAACGACTGCAATCACAGCGGCGTGGCGGAGATTCTTCGTAAGTTTATCCTTGCCTGATGCTGTTTCTGTGTCAGGAAACCTTCTTTTTCTTGTTTTCTTTGGCACTTTTTCCGAATTCTGTAAGATTTTACTTTCTTTTTTGTTGAAACTGTATTACAATAGTTTCAAAAGACGGCATTTGAAAGGAGACTTGAATCGAGATGTCACGGAAATCAAAACGTATTCTGCTTACTCTGGCTTCTGCCGCTGTCGGCGCAGCCTGCGGTGCGGCAGTCTATTTTATCCGGAAAGGAAAAGCAGATCTTGAAACAGATTTTGACGATTTTAAAGACGAATTTGAAGAGGAAGAGCCTGCTCCTGCTGAACGTACTTATACGACCCTTCCGAAAACGAAAGGTGCGGAGGATGCTGCACCGGATCCGGAATCTGCAGCTTGCAATGAAGGTTCCGAAACAGCTGATGCAGAAGCTGAAAGCGAAACCGCAGAGTCCGAAGAAGAAGACGCTGAAAAAGAAAGCTGTGCGGACGATAACGAAAGCGCATGTGAAGCGCCGGAAGCTGAATCTGGCGATGATGAAGCGGATTCTTGCGAGGAAGAAACAACAGAAGAAACTGCAGGCGCCGCAGAAGAAACACCGTCTGCTGCGGATCGTGAAGTTTCTCCGCAGGAAGAAAGCGAAGTAACCGCAGAATAAAACCCAAAAACAGAATATAGAAACATAAGGAAGTAATTCCTGGGGAGGGAAACCTCCCCTTTTTTATGGAAAGGAGATTGTTATGGAACTTGCAAAACGCGATGACGTTCCTGTAGAACTTACCTGGGACCTGTCTTTAATTTATCCAACCGAGGAGGCCATGCTGGCTGATGCGCAGAAAATGAAAGAATTAAGTCTTTCTATGGAAGCATCCTACAAAGGAAACCTCACCGATGCAGCCACGATCAACCACTGCCTCGACGATTACCAGGAGGTCTACCGTCTGATCACACTGACCGCCAACTACTGCGATCTCGCCGTCTCTGTCGACTATTACAACAGTGCAAACCAGACGCGCAACGACCGCATCAACAGCCTGATCTCTGAGATTTTCAGCCGTCTCACCTTTATCGAGAGCGAGCTTTCCGAACAGTCCGAGGATGTTTTGAACGAGGCCATGCAGCAGTCAGATACGAACCGCTGCTATCTCGCCGAGATTCTCCGCAACAAGGCACACCGCCTGAATCCGGAAACCGAGCGTGCCATTTCTGCTCTGTCCCAGACCTTCTCGGCTCCGTACCAGATCTACAACATGGCAAAGCTTGCCGATATGAAATTTGATTCTTTCACCGTAAACGGAAAAGAATATCCGCTCGGCTACTCCCTGTTTGAGGATAATTACGAGTACGAAAAAGACACCGATATCCGCCGCAGTGCATTCTCCGCCTTTTCTGCAAAAATCAGACAGTACGAAAATGTAACGGCAGCTGCTTACAATGCCCAGCTGCAGACAGAAAAGACCATGGCCACGCTGCGCGGCTTCGATTCCGTCATCGATTCTCTGCTGTTCCCGCAGCAGGTCAGCCGTGAGCTGTACAACCGCCAGATCGATCTCATCACCACCCGCCTGGCTCCGCATATGCGCAAATATGCCCGCCTGCTGAAAAAGGTTCACAACCTTGACCGCATGACCTTCGCCGATCTGAAAATCGCCGTCGACCCGGAGTACGATCCGTCTGTCACGATCGAAGAATCGAAACAGTACATCGAAAAAGGCCTTGCCATTCTCGGTGATGATTACGTTTCCATGATTCAGGAGGCCTACAAAAAACGCTGGGTTGACTTTGCACAGAACCAGGGAAAATCCACCGGCGGTTTCTGTGCCAGCCCGTACGGAAAAGGTTCCTTTATTCTCTTAAGCTGGAATAACCGCATGGCAGATGTTTTCACGCTGGCGCATGAACTCGGCCACGCCGGCCATTTCCGTCTCTGCAACGGCGCACAGGCGATTCTCGATACCGAGGTTTCCTCTTATTTTGTCGAGGCGCCGTCTACCATGAACGAGCTTCTGATGGCTCATTATCTGCTGAAAACGACCCCGGACAAACGGTTCCGCCGCTGGGTTTTAAGCTGTATGATCAGCAACACATATTATCATAACTTCGTCACCCATCTGATGGAGGCTGCTTACCAGCGCGAGGTTTACAAGCTCATCGATGCCGGCGACAGCGTACAGGCTGAGACGTTAAGCAGCATTATGAAAGAGACCCTGCAGAAGTTCTGGGGCGATGATGTGGAAATTTCCGATGACGCAGCGCTCACCTGGATGCGCCAGCCGCATTACTATATGGGACTTTACTCCTACACCTACAGCGCCGGACTGACCGTTGCCACACAGGTCTGCAAGCGCATCGAAACCGAAGGCCAGACCGCTGTCGATGACTGGAAAAAGGTACTGACCGCCGGAAGCACGAAGACACCGGAAGAGCTGGCAAAAATGGCCGGCGTTGATATCTCGACGGATGCACCGCTTCTCGATACGATCGAGACGATTGGATCGATCATCGATGAGATCTGCGAGCTGACCGAAGAGCTGGGCTGCTGATCCTGTCCGCATTGTAACTCTCTATCAAACAGTAAAAACGGATTGTTCCGTCAGTTTTTGTTACTGGCGAAGCAATCCGTTTTTTTCATATCTTTTTTCACGCATTCCAGCACTTTTTCAGAATCGCAGCTGCCTCTGCAATCTCCTCCTCAGAAAGCCCGGCGTACCCAAGCAGCACTGTGCCGCCCTGTGCGGGATCTGCGGCAGCGCCGATGCAGTACCGTTCCAGCCCGTACACGCGCACGCCATCCTCTTTTGCCCGCTGCACCGCCTCCGCTTCGGAGAGTCCTCTCGGCAGGTGGACCAGCACATGGACGCCCGCATTCTCGCCGGACACCGTGTACTCCCGCCCAAACTCCTTCAGAAGCCGGATCAGCAGGTCGTGTTTCCCTTTATACTGTGCACGCATCCGGTTCAGATGGCGCTCGAATGCGCCGCTCCGCATAAACTCTTCCAGAATCTTCTGGTCCGTCTTCGAAACTGTCGCGGAAAAGCATCTTCCGTTCTCCTCGTAGGCAGGCAGCAGCGTCTCCGGCAGCACCATGTAGCTGATGCGGATAGACGGCGCAATCGCCCGCGAAAACGTTCCAAGATAGATCACTTTTCCCTCTGTGTCATTGCCCTGCAGGGCCGGGATCGGGCGGCCCTTGTAGCGGAATTCACTGTCGTAATCATCCTCAATCAGATATCGCCCATTTTCCCTCGATGCCCACGCAAGGAGCTGCATCCGCCGCTTCATCGGCATGACCATGCCCATCGGGAACTGGTGCGACGGCATGATATACGCCAGATCCGCCCCGCTTTTTTCCAGCTCCGCCGGCCGCATGCCCGCTTCGTCCATCGAAATCGTACACATCGCATAGCCGAGCTTCGCAAAACAGCGGTAGGCACTGATGTAGGTCGGATTTTCCATCGCCACTTTATGGCCACGCCCTAAGATCACCGAAAGCAGCATCAGCAGATAATCATTTCCCGCTCCGACGATGATCTGCTCCGTGCGGCAGTTCACGCCGCGTGCGTGGTGCAGATAGTCGCGGATTGCCTCCCGAAGGCCGTGCTCGCCCTTCGCATCCCCGAGCTGGAACAGGCTGTCATCTGCGTCCAGCAGGACTTCTTTCGAGATCTTCTTCCAGATGTTCTGCGGAAATCCGCCCGGCGCCGTGCCGGTCACGGCAAAATCGTAGTGGAACGGCGTCTGTTCCGCGGCATCATC
>OFMS01000061.1_pt1 | contig 94161 bp, 62 predicted proteins | sample 1541871 | NCBI WGS metagenome assembly OFMS01 (sample SAMN04209251, study PRJEB22552) | human gut metagenome | biome: gut; material: feces | host: Homo sapiens | place: USA: Oklahoma
AAAATGAAAGGAGAAAAACCATGCAAGACCTGGCAACAAAATTTGCAAACCTGACAATCCAAAGCGACTTCATCTTCAAGAAGATAATGTCGCGCAAACGCATCTGCAAGCATCTGCTGGAGGAGCTGCTGCAGATAGAGATTGCAGACATCAACTACATTGAGGCAGAAAAAACTATCGAGCCTGACTACACGAGCCATGGCATCCGCCTTGATATCATTGTAGCGGACGATAAGAATACGCATTATAATTTGGAGATGCAGGTGAAAAACAAGAAGAATCCCGATACGGACACCTACGTTCTTCCCAAGCGCTCCCGTTATTATCAGGCGCTGCTTGATATTGATTTGCTCCAGGCAGGACAGCCGTATGATCTGCTGCCTCCGACCTTTATCATTTTTATCTGTGTTTTTGATTTCTTTGAACAGGATAATTACGTCTACACCTTTAAAAAGCGCTGTCTGGAGAATTTGGAGTTGGAGTTTCCTGATGAAGCAACTACCATGATTTTGAACACTAAAGGTACGCATGGCGATATTTCTAAGGACATCAAGAGCTTTTATGATTATGTAAACAACCACATTGTAACTACTGATTTCACCAAGCAAATTGACGATGAAATCAGCTATCTGAAACTCGATACGAAAGTGAGGCGAGAATTTATGCTTATGGAAGCACGTTTATTAGATGAAAGACGTGAAGGTAAAGCTGAGGGCATTGCTGAAGGCAAGGAAATAGGTCTTGCTGAAGGTGAAGCTAAAGAAAAACTCGCTACTGCTAAGCGTCTTTTCAACATGGGACTTTCTGTGCAGGATATCGCCAAGGCTACTTCTCTCCCGATTGAGCAAGTCGAAACATTGCAAGCCGAGCAAGCCTGATACACACACACAACATTAAAGCAAAAGGCGTTCTACCGCAGTTGGGCAGAACGCCTTTAGTCTTTTATGTTCGCCGTGCGCTTTACTTCTTCTTGCGGTCGAAATTAAAAAGCCCATACAGTCCACCGGTGATTAAATTAAGAAAGTTATTAGATAGAGGCCAGTTAGTGTCTTTCTCTCGCTTCCACGTAATTATACAAAAGAACGGACCTATAATGTAGCTGCTCTTTTGCCAGTATGGATCGAAAAACATAGCAACTAACATAAAGAGGTACATACATCCTAAAAGTTAAGCATATTTTTTACGCGTCATAAATTACTCCTTTAAATCGTCAATTTCTTCCTTACCGTCAGCATCCAGCTGGCGGTATTTACTTCTTTATGTTTTTAGTTTCCTGCTCCAGTTCTAATAGGTCAAGCTCATCGGCTTGCGCTGCATCGAATGCTTTGCGACGTGCGTCAAATTCTTCGTAAATTTTACGGGCGTGTATCTGGGCTTGTTCCATGGTAATTCTCCCGTGGGATTGCAGCAAGGGGACGCCATGATCTAAAAGCAGCTTATCTACACTGGCACGCCAGAAATCAAGAGTTAAGTCTTTACGCATTTTTACATGCAATTCGGCACTTTCAAGGAAGATAGTTACCAAACGGTTAAGAACGTCTATTTCGTCAGATGTAAGGTAATTTTTGGCAACGATAACATCAGCTTTGCGTACGATTGAACCACTCCATGAGGTCAAGGCCATATTCGGAGCATCTGCATTTGCACGTGTATCTATAATTTCAGCAGTAGTTTTTCTTGTGACGCCAAAAAGCAGTTTGTTTTGCGTGTCTGCAAAGAATAAGTTCGTTGCTCTTTCGGTAACTTTGTAGTCGCTGGAGAGAGCGAATAAGTCACGCAGCTTCTGATAAAAACGTTTTTCGCTGGCACGAATGTCGCGAATCTGTTCCAGCAATTCGTCGAAATAATCCGGACGGCCATCCGGGTTTTTCAGGCGGTCTTTGTCGAGGATAAAGCCTTTCTGCAGGTATTCTTTCAATGTATTGTTTGCCCACTGGCGGAACTGTGTGCCACGTGGGGAGCGAACGCGGAAACCAACGGCAAGAATGACATCAAGACTATAGTATGAAACAAGATAATTTTTCCCATCTGCTGCAGTTGTTCGGATTTTCCGAACAACTGAATTTTCATCTAATTCGTCTTCAGAAAAGATATTTTTTATATGCTCACTAATACTGGATTTACTGCTGTTAAATAAATCAACTATCTGTGCCTGTGTTAACCATACAGTGCCGTTATCGGCGTAAAGTTTAATTTCAGCTTTGCCGTCTGCAGTGTTGTAAATAATAATGTCTGCCATGTATTCATTCCTCACTTTCATAATCTATTATCCTAAACTCTCCACGTCTTCTTCCGCCTTGCGTTGGAACTTGGCCAGCTTAACATCAATCAAATCGTCAATTTCTTCCTTGCCGTCAGCATCCAGCTGTCGGTATTTTTTTATGTGTGTTTCTTCTTGCTGGGAGAGAGAGAGGGTGGCGCAGGAGCGTCTTTCCAGCCCATAAGGTAAGCAGGTTTTACTCCTAGAGCTTTAGCAAAAGCAACTATTTTTGATTGAGTTATATCGTTTTCACCAGATTCTATCTTTGCTATTGTAGAACGTGATTTATAACCTAATCTTTTTGCGAGCTCTTCTTGAGACATATTTAATTCTTCTCGCCTTGCTCTGATTCTATCGTACAATGTCATGAGCAACACTCTCCTTGCTTGATTGTTTGATTTCACTTCTATTGTACCAAGTTTTAAGGCTTTACGCCTTTTTTATCTTCTGAGATTTGCAGTTTTCAAGGAATTAAGCTGATTTCCGATGTGGGAAATTTAAGTAAATAAGATTTTTCCTTTCTTTTTTTTGCATCAACTAAATCCCTATACTCATCACGAATTAAAGCATAACTTAATATGTTTTCTATAAATTTAACTATTTCAGCATCATTCATACAAAGCAATCTATTATTATTAATTGTTCCAAGATCAATTTTACCATTTTTCAAAAGGAATGGTGCTTTCTTCGTTAAGAACTCTTTAAATTCACTAATCTTGCACGCGCCCCATTTACCACAGGTTAAATTTCCTTTATGTATAAAATGAAAAGCGTTACCAATTTTTCCTACCTTCTTTAGAGAATACTGTAGGGAATTATGATTCTTCCCCTTACTATCTGATGATACAGTTAATATATTATGATCTTTAGACTCAGAACCATAATCGAATATCGATATATTCATAAAAAATTCTTGTCCATTTTTTCTAACTTTAAACGATCTGTAATATCCAACATATTTACCCCCAGAAGAATTACCTACTTTTAGATATCTTACACCATAGTCCTCCACTAATTCAAAATAACGATATTTACCTTTAGGCATTTCATTTTTATCTAGTATCAAGCAATCATACAAGTTAGTTAGAAACGTCAAATGATCCGGATTTGTTTTTTCACCTAAAATTGAACGCTCATTAATCAGATTATATTTATTGGCTTCTAACTCCTCAAACTTAAACCTTTCAGGGGTTTTATAATAATCATCAAATTCTACATCTTTGTCAATCATTTTCTGATATTCAGGTAGTTTCTTTAATAGGTTTTTATATCCATCCTTATTATCATACAACCAACAGCAAGAATAAACTCCATTCACTACTACAACATAGTCAACTAATAAATCATCAGCGTAACCGAATACTTGCTCTTTTACATCTTCTGTCATTATATCAACATCTGGAGCCTTGCATTCTATAACCCCCAAAGCATACCAGTATCCATCATTAGGTTCATAATACCAAACAACAATATCCGCTCTATTCTTGCTGTCAATACCGGCTTTAGACAATAAATATTCGACACTAATTGCCTGCTTCGGCACTCTCAATACTTTCATAAGATATTGCAATATTTTCTGCCTTACTTCTTCTTCTGGAGTTGCTAGGACATACTTTTCTCTAATTGGATCTAAATAATGTAAACTCCCAGCATGCATAACTTTTCTAGGTGTATTTATATTCTTTAAAGCTCTCTTAAATTTCTGAGCATCCATTTTGTGTCAACCTCCATTTAATGATTTATTTCATATCACTTATTTTCTTACGTGTATTTTATCATACTAAATCGCTAAATTAAAGCGTGTTGTACCGAATAAAATAACCCCCTCTATAGGCAGAAGAGAAAGAAAAGCTGATAGATGCTTCGCAACCTTAATATACAAGTATTGATGCATTAAATACAATGGTTCAAATGTCAAGACCACTTTGAAAAATGATTACATACAAAAAGTCCTGCGCAGCATCTTAAATGCACGCAGGACTATGAAACTTGCTATGAAATTTTCGGCTTACAGGTCTTCTCCGTCTTGCTGAATCGCACCCTTAACCTTGTTCATGCGCTGCCATACATAGGCAACAGCAACGAGCGCAACACCGATACCGTCGGTAAATACGCCCGGGATAATCATGCAGATACCGCCAACGAGGAACAGAATACGCTGCGGAATGTTCAGCAGATTGTTACAGAAGCCGATCATCGCCATGGAAGCACCCCACATACCTACAATCGCGGTGAAGGCACTGTAGCAGATGGTGAACGGAGTTGCGTTGATCATCAGCAGCTCAGGTGCCAGTACGAAGATGTACGGAACGATGAACGCAGCAATCGCCAGCTTAGCAGCGATAACGCCGGTACGCATCGGGTTAGCACCGGCAATACCTGCGCCGGCATAAGCAGCCAAGGCAACAGGCGGTGTAACGTCAGCAACGATACCGAAGTAGAACGCGAACATGTGCGCTGCCAGCACCGGTACATTCATCTGCACCAGAGCAGGTGCTGCAATGGTAGAGGTAATTACATAGTTAGCAGTTGTCGGCACGCCCATGCCAAGAATCAGAGAAGTGATCATGGTAAAGAACATTGCCGGCAGCAGATTACCGCCTGCCAAGTCCAGCAGAGCAGTGGCAATCTTCAGGCCAACGCCGGTTTTGGTAACAACGCCGATGATGATACCTGCGGTTGCACAGGCAATCAGTACGCCAAGCACGCCCTTGGAGCCGTCAATCAAACCTTGGACGATTTGCTTGAAGCCGATGCGGGTGGATTTACGCAGGCAGGCGCAAACGATGGTCAGCACGATGGCTGCCAATGCAGCACGCATAGGAGTATAACCGCTTACCAGCAGGTAAACGATAACGATTAACGGAATAGCCAGATGGCCTTTTTCCAGGAACAGCTCCTTGAACTTCGGCAGCTGGTCACGCGGAGTACCCTTCAGGCCGAACTTTTTAGCTTCGTAGTGAACGCCCAGCCATACGCCGATGTAGTACAGCATTGCCGGGATTACGGCAGCCTTAACAACATCAAAGTACGGTACGCCTACAAACTCTGCCATCAGGAAGGCAGCAGCGCCCATAACAGGAGGCATCAGCTGACCGCCGGTAGAAGCAGCGGCCTCAACAGCGCCCGCAAACGCCGGACGATAACCGAGCTTTTTCATCATCGGGATGGTGAAAGCGCCGGTGCCGGCAACGTTACCAACGGAGCTGCCGGAAACAGTACCCATGAGGCCGGAGGACAGTACGGCAACCTTCGCCGGTCCGCCTGCTGCCCAGCCTGCGATAGCGTTGGCAATATCAATGAAGAATTTGCCGAGGCCGGTGGTTTCCAAGTAAGCACCAAAGAGGATGAACAGATAAATAAAGGTAGAAGATACACCCATAGGCGTACCGAAAATACCCTCGGTAGTGAAGAACAGATGGTCAAACATTTCCTGCACGCCAACGCCGCGATGCGCCAGAATACCGGGAACGTAAGGACCTAAGAAGGCATACAGCATGAAGCAGAAGGCAACGATAATCATCGGCCAGCCTACTACGCGGCGCGCTGCTTCAAAAACCATAATCGTACCGATAAGGCCGACGATGAAGTCTGTTTCCGTGTTCATGCCGGCACGCAGTACCAGCTCCTGATAGTTGACAACCAGATACATAGCAGTACCTGCGCTGAGCAGTGCCAGGAAGGCATCAAAGGGATGCATCTTGCTGCGGGACCAGGAATGTCTGGACGGATACAGCAGGAAAATCAATAAAAAGCCGAAGGCTAAGTGAATAGCGCGCTGCAGATGCGCGTCCAGCACACCGAAGGTGGCCGTATATAATTGGAAAAGTGCAAACAGAATACAGATTGCGGAAATAATTTTACCCCACACACCTGTAAGCTCACGCTTGTCTGATTCCTTGTCAAATTTTTGCAATACCTCTTCTGCTGAAAGCTCTTTTACTTTCTTTTCTTTTTCAGACATGGGTATCAGCTCCTCTCATTTAATATAATAAAACCTAAAAGTACCGTTCCAGCCAGTACTGATATCGATACATGGCCTTCACCGTTACCGCAGTCCCCTGCCCGTACAGAGCAATCAGGTCATAGCTGTCGCCGCCGTGGACAATATGCGGCATTGCCTGCTCGGATATACGCAGGGCTACCTCCTTATAGGGGCGGTTCATCTCCATATCAAACTTACCGTCGGCAGTCTGCGTCAGCTTGCCGTCGGCAGCGGAATACGGATAGCCCCAGCCCAGCGAGGAAAAGCGGGTGTGCGTCATGGTCATGTTATTTGCGCCGTTAACCCTGAAATAATCATTCCAGGCAGTTTTTTCCACCGAATGCGTCAGGCTGATGTACCATTCATCACCTGCCGCTGTGGCAAAAGTAACAGCTCCCGAAGTTCCCTCAGGTATAATCGCCACCACCAGGTGCGTACTATACCACCCCAAAAGCATTAACAAAACGCTTACAATAATTACTAAATTCTTTACTGGGAAAAAAGACCGGCCACCGGCAAACGCCGGTTTCCGGTCTTTGAAGTTCGGCATCATTTAAAATCCTTATTTTTCGTTAAAGAATTTTTCAGCACCCGGGTTCAGCTTAATGGACATGCCGTCTTTAGCAGTATCTTTGCTGATAGCATTTGCTGCGGAGTGAGCGGATTTCATACGGTCAAGGTTGCCGTACAGAGCTTTAGCAATTGCATAAGCGGTGTTTTCGTCCATCTTGTCGGTTACTGCCAGCATGCATTTTACTGCTACTGCGGTAACGTCAGCATCCTGCTTCGGATAAGTACCGGCTTTGATAACCAGCTTGGTGTAGAACGGATATTTTTTGATCAGAGCGTCAGCCTTGTCAGCATCAACCGGAACCAGTACAACGTCATTCTGAGTTGCGATATCCTGAATAGCAGCAGTCGGATGGCCCGCGGTTACGAAAGCAGCATCAACGTTGCCGTCTTTCAGAGCACTTGCAGCTTCACCGAAGGACAGGTATTGAACCTTAATATCATCATATTTAATGCCATATGCTTCCATGATCTGGCGAGCGTTAGCTTCGGTACCGGAGCCTGCAGCACCTACAGCGATGCGTTTGCCTTTGAAATCAGCAACAGATTTGATACCGGATTTTTTCAGGGTAACAATCTGTACGGTTTCCGGATACAGAGTTGCAAGACCTTGCAGGCCGGCAACCTGTTTGCCTTTGAACATTTCAGTGCCGTTGGCAGCATAGTAAGCAATATCATTTTGAATAAAAGCAATTTCAACCTTGCCTTGGCTGAGCAGGTTTACGTTTGCTACGGAAGCGCCGGTAGATTGTGCGGAAGCATTGGTACCCGGAATATTTTTATTCAGGATATCAGCAAGAGCGCCGCCTAACGGGAAGTAGGTACCGGAGGTACCGCCGGTAGCAATGTTAATGAATTTTTGTGCAGCAGGTTTTTTATCATCTTTCTTATCTCCACCGCCGCAGCCGGCAATCATAGTAGCCATAACCATGATACCAAGTAAAAAAGCCAAGAGTTTTTTCATAAGAGTTCCCCTCCTTTAATATACATATGTGCTAAGATAACAAAATTCACGCAGCAACATATTGTTATTCTTCTTATTCGTCAACATTGTGTAAAATCCTGCTAAAAAATTGACAGAAACGTCATGTATACAGAATACATTCAGCATAAAAATGCAGATTCTATGAAAAATTCTTGCTATTTTGTGATTATTAATACAGCTTTTCTGCATAAATCGCTGTGGAATCATTTCATTATAGATTCATTTTGCTTATTTCCGTAATCTATGTTACAATATTAGCGTTATGTTTATTGCTTTTTCTGATAAAGCGAGAGTCATCAAAAACATCTTTTTAAGGAGTGAATAATATGAGTTCCGGAGCTTATTCTTTAAGACTCGCTCGTACCCTGTACGAAAATGTTTATCATGCTATGCTGTACAATGAAAACCAACAGCCTATCGGTGATCTGGAAATTATTCCGAACATCCCTCTCGACCGCAGCCAGGTTCCTGAGGATGCACCGGAAGTACCGGCTTATCTGCTGGTAATCGTAAAAGACGCTGACATCAACAAGGACAACCTGATTGATTTCGAAGAGCGCGCTTCCTATGCTCTGCTGAAACGCTTCTCCACCGAAGTTATCAACTTCCAGCACTGCAAATTCTACTATCCGTCCCCTGCCTTCATTTTTGAACAGCCGGACGCAGTAAACGGTGGCACTGAGCCCATGCCGCTGCAATAATTTAAGCCGAAAAACTCCGCTCCCTGCTGCCTGTGCAGTAAGGAACGGAGTTTTTTTGTGCCCAAACTTTTGTAATCAAGCCTCCGCAGCTGCCTTGGCAACCGCTTCGGACATACTCTTGACGTATTCGTAAACATGCTCGGGAGAAGCCTCGCCGTATTGTGCCACGATTTTTTCAATCGCACTGCCTACAATAGCGCCGTCACTGGCCTTGGCCATTTTGTACGCCTGCTCGGGAGCAGCGATACCGAAGCCTACAGCCACTGGAATATCGGTAGCCTTGCGCACCTCTGCCACAATGCCGTCGATATCGGTAGTGATGTTGCTGCGCACGCCGGTAACGCCTAAGGAAGAAACTACATATACATAGCCTTGGGCAACAGCGGCGATTTTCTGGATGCGGTCCTTGGAAGTAGGCGCAATCAGCGGCACCAGAGCAACGTTATGCGGTTCGCTGAAAGGACGCATCTCCTCGCGCTCCTCGTACGGGATATCCGGTACGATGACGCCGTCTACACCTGTTTCTTCGCAGCGGGTGAAGAATTTTTCCGCACCGTAGGCATAAATCGGATTAGCATAGGTCAAAAATACCAGCGGTACCTGTGTTTCCTCGCGAAGCTCCGCTACGAGATCAAAAATTTTATCGGTAGTAGTGCCTGCCGCCAACGCACGCATATCCGCTTGTTGGATAACCTCGCCCTCAGCCACGGGGTCGGAGAAGGGAATGCCGAACTCTATAAGTCCTGCACCGCCCTTAATCATAGCTCTCACCAGCTCCTTGGTTGTAGCAAGATTGGGATCGCCTGCGGTCACAAAGCCGATAAATGCCTTTTTCTTTTCGTCAAATGCCTTTTGTATTCTATTCATGTAAATCAACTCCCATATAACGTGCGATTGCGGCAACGTCCTTATCACCGCGGCCGGAAATATTTATAACCATAATCTTATCCTTCGGCAGAGTGGGTGCCAGCTTCATAGCGTAGGCTACGGCATGCGCACTTTCGATTGCGGGGATAATGCCTTCTGTTTTGGAAAGATAGTTGAAGGCGTCAACCGCCTCCTTATCGGTAGCAGGAACGTATTCCGCACGGCCGATGTCGTGCAGATAAGCATGCTCGGGGCCGATGCCGGGGTAATCAAGACCGGCGGATATGGAGTAAACCGGAGCAATCTGGCCGTATTCATCCTGCAGGAAGTAGCTCTTCATGCCGTGGAAGATACCCAGCTTGCCGTTAGCCATGGTTGCGGCGTTCTTGGGATTATCTACGCCCAAGCCTGCAGCCTCCACGCCGATTAAGCGCACGTCCTTGTCCTCGATGAAGTCATAGAACATGCCCATAGCATTGGAGCCGCCGCCTACGCAGGCCACCAGCACATCAGGCAGGCGTCCTTCCTTTTCCAGCATCTGCGCCTTGATTTCCTCGCCGATAATCTTCTGGAAGTCGCGCACAATTTCCGGATACGGATGCGGGCCCATAACGCTGCCCAAAACATAGTAGGTATCCTCAACGCGTTCGGTCCATACGCGCAGCGCTTCGTTTACTGCGTCCTTCAGGGTACCGGTGCCGCTGCTTACAGGCACAACCTTCGCACCTAAAAGCTCCATGCGGAACACGTTGAGCGCCTGACGCTCGCAGTCCTCCTTGCCCATGTAAACAACGCATTCCATGTTCATCAGCGCCGCTGCGGTAGCAGTCGCAACACCGTGCTGGCCTGCGCCGGTTTCGGCGATAACACGCTTTTTGCCCATCTTCTGCGCCAGCAGAATCTGTCCCAATACGTTGTTTATTTTATGGGCGCCGGTGTGGTTCAAATCCTCGCGCTTCAGATAAATCTTGCAGCCACCCAAGTCCTTAGTCATCTTCTCTGCGTAATACAGCAGAGACGGTCTGTTGGCATATTCGCGGTACAGGCGCGCCAGCTCTGCCTTGAATTCGGGATCGTTTTTAAATTTTTCATAGGCAGCCTCTAATTCCAGAACTGCGTTCATCAAAGTTTCCGGCATATATTGACCGCCGTGAATACCATATCTACCTTTTGTCATCGTTATCTCCCCTTACCTCCGCTATAAATGCGGCAATTTTTTCCGGGTCCTTCAACCCTTCTGTTTCTACGCCACCGCTTACATCTACGGCAAAGGCGTTACTGTTTTTCAATACATCTGCAACATTCGCTGCCTCAAGACCGCCTGCGATAAAATACGGCTTGCTTATTTTTTCATCTGCCACCAGCGCTAAATCAAAACGCTTACCGGTGCCGCCGTACTGCCCCTTGGTATAGGTATCAAAGAGCAGGTAATCGCAGGGATAGGCTTGCAGATTTTCAAAGGAGCCTGCGTCCTTCACGCGGACTGCTTTGATAATCGGCAGTTCCGTCTGCAGCCGCAGCCTTTCGCAGTAGTCTGCATCCTCGTCACCGTGCAGCTGGATAATGTCTATCGTCCTGCTTTTGGCCAAGCGTATAATCTTATCCATCTCGGCGTTGACAAAAACGCCGACCGCCTTAATCTGCGGGTTAAGCATTGCCTTCATCTGTGCTGCCTGCTGCTCCGTCACCTCGCGTTTGGTCTTGGCAAAAACGAAGCCTATATAATCCGGCAGCAGCCTGTTGACGCACTCTATATCCTGCGCACGCTTCAGGCCGCAGATTTTAACCTTTACCTTACGCATCACGCATCTCCTTCAGCATCGCCGCCGCATCCGCACTGCGCATCAATGCTTCGCCCACCAGCACCGCCTGCACACCTGCCTGCTTCAGCGCCTTTGCATCAGCCGCGCATTGAATGCCGCTTTCCGCTACGAAGAGCTTGCTTGCGGGAATCGCATCCCTCAGGCGCAGGCTATTCACCGGGTTCACGCTGAAATCCTTGAGATTGCGGTTGTTCACGCCGATGATTTCCGCCCCCGCCGCCAGTGCCTGCTGCACCTCGTCGGCAGTGTGCGCCTCCACCAGAGCGCTCAGCCCTCCTTCCTGCACCTGCGCCAGGTATTCACCCAGCTGCGCTGCACTCAGCAGGCTGCAGATAAGCAAAACAGCGTCGGCACCGATGCATTTGGCCTCGTAAATCTGGTACTCGTCCAGCGTAAAATCCTTGCGCAGAATCGGCAGCTCCACTCTTTGGCGCACTGCCTGCAGGTAAGCGTCGCTGCCCTGAAAGAACTTCGGCTCCGTCAGGCAGGAGATGGCTGCTGCGCCGCCTGCCTCGTACTCTGCAGCCTTGCGCAGGTAGATGTCCGTAAAATCGGGGGCAATAACGCCCTTCGAGGGGGATGCCTTCTTCAGCTCGGCGATTACACTCAGGCCGGGGGCAGCAAGCGCTGCCCTGAAATCCTTGCCCTGCGGTCTGCCCTCTGCCTCAACACGCACCGCGTAAAGGCTTTTGTGCGCTTTGAGCGCCCGCACACGCTCCTTGGTATATTCCGCAATCTCATCTAAAATCATAATCTAACCTCTTTAATCAGCTTATTTCTTACTCAGCTCAATCAGCTTTTCCAATGTCTGCAGCGCCTTGCCGCTGTCAATCAGCTCTGCCGCCAGCTTCACGCCATCCGCAAAGCTTGCAGCCTTGCCGCCGATATACAGGCTGGCACCGGCATTCAGCAAAACTGCATTGCGTTTCGGTCCCTGCGCTCCCGCCAGAATGTCGCGCGTAATCTGAGCGTTTTCCTCCGGCAGACCGCCTACCAGATCAGCTTTGGTGCAGCGCTCCATGCCGAAGTCCTCAGGCTTGATAACGTAATTTTTCATCCAGCCGTCCTTGAACTCGCAAACGGTAGTAGGTGCGCTCAGCGAAATCTCATCCAGTCTGTCCTGACCGTAAACCACCATGCCACGTTTAACTCCCAGGTTCATCAGTACCTGCGCCAACGGCTGAACCAGATACTCGTCATACACACCCAACAGCTGCATTTTCGGGCTGCCGGGGTTCGTCAAAGGTCCGAGGATGTTGAATACGGTGCGGATGCCCAGCTCCTTGCGGATAGGTCCTACATATTTCATCGAAGTGTGGTATTTCTGTGCGAAGAAGAAGCACATGCCAACTTCCTTTAACAGCTCCACGCATTTTTCCGGGTCCTGCTGAATGTTCACGCCCAACGCCTCTAAGCAATCCGCAGTACCGCATTTGGAGGAAGCCGCGCGGTTGCCGTGCTTAGCAACCTTCATACCGCCTGCCGCAGCAACCAGAGCGGAGGTTGTAGAGATGTTGAAGCTGTTGGAACCGTCACCGCCGGTACCGACGATTTCAAAGATGTCCATGCCTGTTTCGCATTTCAGTGCGTGGTCACGCATCGCTGCAGCACAGCCGGCGATTTCATCGGTAGTTTCCGCCGTAGTGCTCTTGGTAGAAAGCGCTGCCAGAAAGGCCGCATTCTGCGTTGCACTTGTTTCACCGCTCATAATCTCGTTGATTACGTCATATGCTTCGTTATAGGTTAAGTCCTCTTTGCCGACGATTTTTACAATAGCTTCTTTAATCATTTTAATTCCTCCCATAGTTTACGCTAACATTCTACGAGAAGGCCTATCACAGTTTTGTTATACAAAAAAGCCTGTCCTGAAGCTGCTTAGTTTTTCCTAAGCAATTCCAAGGACAGGCTGTAAATACTTATACCTGCGGTACCACCTTGTTTCGCCGCTATCGCGACGCGCTCTCGCAGAGTGCCATCACACTCCTCACCCTTAACGCTGGTGTTACGTTGCTGAATACTCTCGCCGAAGCGATTTGACAGCACCCTCAACGGTCCATTTATCAGCCTGCATCTCTATCCGGCTTCCACCTGCCCGAACTCTCTGTAAGCGCATCTGCTGACTTGATCTCCGTCTCAACGGTTTGTGGTTTTTTTGAAGTTGTGCCTAGTTTACCACTGCGGATATCTTTCGTCAACAACTTTGTACAAAAACTTGCAGATTTTTTTATTTATCCGTGATTTTGTAAAGCAGGTTACAGATTTGTAACAAAAAACGCTCTGCGTACTACCGTCAGTAATACGCAAAGCGTTGACTTCACCTGCTGATATACTTTCTGCTTCTCCCTACGCCGATAGGCGCCAGCCTGCCTGCATCACACAGCTCCTGCAAAAGCATATAGGCCTTAGTTGTTTTCACCTTCAAGGCATCCTCAACCTGCTTGCGGGTAACATACCCCTGCATAGCAGCCAGCTGCATTACTTTGTCCTTTTCATCCGCAAAGCCATAGCATTCCTGCGTTTCGCTGATGCTAAACTCCTTGGCCTGCACCTCATTAATATTGGGCAAAACAACCTTAAAGCCACCGTAAACCGCAATAAATTCCGGCCTTGCCGCAGTATCCAGATAGCTCTGCTGAATTTTTTCAATCCCCGTACCAAAGCTCTCTATTAAACGCAAGCGGTAGAACACGGCAGCCAGCGCAGGATTGCGCGTCTGCGATACGCCGATAAAAATTGTTTCCATTTTTAAGCCAGTAACAAGTCCTCCCAAAGAGATAAACTCAATGCGGTTATCGTAAATATTAACCAACGTGCTGCCGCTGAAGCTGTAATCACGGTGCACAAGGCAGTTCAGCAGCACCTCGCGCACAGCCTCAGGCGGATAATCCTGCGTATCTACACGCTCCAAGCCGTGAAAGGTTGCTTTGGTTTTATTATAATTATCTATAAATGCGTAAGCATCGTAAAGCTGCTGCAAGAGTGAGCCGGTAAACTCACGTCTGTCGCGAAAAACCGCTCTCGTACTGCCCTGAAAAACCGCAACCTTCAGCGAATGCTCGCACTGCTCGGAAAGCAGCAGCGCCAGATTAGTATACAGGCCATCGTCACCGATGAGCTTAAGAGTGCGCAGCTGCGCCTCATCCAATTTCAGCTCACGCTGCCGAAAATGCTTGCGCAACGCAGTAAAGGTCAGCTCCTGCTGCATACTGCGCATGCTTTCATATCTTTTACCGTTAACCTCTATTAGCATACGGCGAATGCCTTCATCGCTCAGCTGCTGGTTGCTGCTGCCCTGCCTGATATAAACACCGCTTGGCTTTAAGCCTTTTTCACGAATATAATACGGTCTGCTCGTGCCGTTTTGCACCGCAACCTCAATAATCTGTTTGCCTTCCCTGGTAACTGCGCGTATTTTGACAAATGGCATAACATCCGGTGCAATGCTGTCCTTAAGCGTGTTGGCTGTCTGCTGCATTACATCGTCTACGTTTTGCAGACCGACAACCTCTCCTGCATCATTTATGCCGATATATAAAATTCCGCCCTCTGTATTGGCAAAAGCAACTACTGTTTTTTTGATGTCGCTGACGTACAGCTCTTTAAACTCTCTGTCGATATTCTCATACGCAAGTGTTTCTTTTGTCATTAGCTTTCGTTCCTTTCGTTTTCTTTTATTTTACATCATTTTAAGAAAGAAAGCAACAAAAAACGCTCTGCGTACTACCGTCAGTAATACGCAGAGCGTTAAGCTCATTTGCTATGAAGTATATTTCTACGGACGCACGCTGGTGCGCAGCTGAATAGCCTCCGCCAGATGCACCGCCTCAATGCTTTCACTGCCCGCAAGGTCGGCAATCGTGCGTGCCACCTTCAGGATGCGGTCATGGCTGCGGGCGCTGAGGTTCAACATATTAAAGTAGCGCTCCATAACATTCTGTGCCGCCGCGTCCAGCCGGCAATATTTAACAACCTCGCTCCGTCCCATCTGCGCATTGCAGTGCATCCCCAAGGCCTCCAAGCGCTCCTGCTGCACCAGTCGCGCCTTCACCACGCGCTCGCGGATAACAGCCGAAGCTTCGCCCTTTTCCTTCGTTTTCAGCTCGCTGAACTCCACCCTGCTCAGGTTTATCTGCATATCGATTCTGTCCATCAGCGGACCGGAAATCTTACGCTTGTAGCTGTCAATTTCCGATTGTTTACAGGAACAGCGGTGCACCGAATCACCGAGGAACCCACAGGGGCAAGGGTTTTGAGCAGCGCATAAAATAAACTTGCTCGGAAAGGTCATTGCCGCCCTCACACGCGAAATGCTCACCTCGCCATCCTCCAGCGGCTGACGCAGCATCTCCAGCGTAGCGCGTTCAAACTCCGGCAGCTCGTCCAAAAAGAGTACGCCGTTATGTGCCAAAGTAACCTCTCCCGGGCGCGGTGTACTGCCGCCGCCAAGAAGCGCGCTGCCGCTGATGCTGTGATGCGGACTGCGGAAGGGACGCTCCAGCATGACACTGTCTGCCTGCGGCAAAAGTCCCACAATGCTGTAAATCTTGGTGACCTCCAGCGCCTCGGCCTCCGTCATCGGCGGCAGAATCGTCACCAAACGGCGCGCCAGCATCGTCTTCCCGCAGCCCGGAGAACCCACCATCAGGATACTGTGACCGCCGGCGGCAGCAATCTCCAACGCTCTGCGCGCCACAAGCTGTCCTTTGACATCGGCAAAATCCACATGATAAATCCTGTTATTATTCTGCAGAATATTTTCCTTCGGCAGCGGCGTCAGCATGTTCTTCCCCTTCAGGTGCTCCACCAGCTCCTTTAAGGTTGCCACCGTATACACATCAATGCCATGAATCAGCTTGCCCTCGGCAGCGTTGGCCTGCGGAATATACACCTCCTGCGCCCCGCACTTCTTGGCATCCATAATCATGGAAAGCACGCCGGAAACCTTGCGGATTCTGCCGTCCAGCGACAGCTCGCCGATGAAAACCTTGCTTTCCAGCTTTTCTGGCTCCAGAATTCTGCCGCAGGTCATGAGGCCTACGGCAATAGGCAGATCAAGGCCGCTGCCCTCCTTACGCAAATCGGCAGGCGCCAGATTAACTGTAATCCGCGTCATTGGGAAGGGATAATCGGAATTACGCAGCGCCGCCTTTACACGCTCCTTGGACTCACGCACGGCCATTGCCGGCAGTCCCACCAGATCAAAGCTTGGCAGGCCATTGCTCACGTCCACCTCCACCAAAATCTGTACACCATCAATACCACAAGTTGTTTCGCCAAGAATCTGTGCAAACATTATCAACACTCCTTTTCTTTTAAAAGCAGTGCGGCCAATGCCTGATGCTGATAGCCGCAGTGCTTTCAATGATAATTTCTACTACATCAAAGGAAAGCACCGGCGGCTGCTCCAGCAAACCATTGCATTGGAGATAATATTCAGCGCAGCGATGAATTTTTCTTTGCTTTGCCGGTGTCACGGCCTCTATCGGTCTGCCGAACCGGGTAGAAGCACGTGTCTTGACCTCTATGAAGCTTATACAGCCACTTTTTTCAACAATAAGATCAATTTCACCATAACGGTGACAGCGAAAGTTGCGGGTCAATATTTTATAACCCTTATTTTGCAGATAGCGGCAGGCAAAATCTTCGCCGTATTTCCCAAGACTACTCCTCGACGGGGTACTCATAGTTATCAGTCTGCGGAGCATAGAGGATATTTTCCTCAGCAGCCACCGGCGGCAGCTGCATGCTCTTCACAGGCTCAAAGCTGCGGCGGTGCCAGCGTGTGGCTCCCTGCTCGCTCACAGCCTGCATATGCACGCCGCTACCATAGCCCTTGTTATGCGCAAAGCCATAGGCAGGATAAACAAGATCAAGGCGCTCCATGATGCGGTCACGGGTAACCTTCGCAATAATGGAGGCAGCGGCAATAGAAGCGCTCAACGCATCACCATGCACCACGGATTCAATCTTCATATCGGGAACCTTCACCGGCATAGCGTCAATCAGCGCTGCCTGCGGCTTGCAGTGCAGGTTTTCCAGCACCTGCGCCATGCCCTGCTGCGTTGCGGCATAGATATTCAGCTCATCAATATTGCTGACGCTGACGATGTTCACCTCGATATCCAGCGCCTTGGCCATAACCTCGTTATACAGCATATCGCGTTTGGCAGCGGAAAGCTGCTTGGAATCGTTCAGCCCGCTGATAAACACATCCTCGGGCAGAATAACGGCAGCGATAACCAGCGGTCCTGCCAAAGGTCCGCGGCCTGCCTCATCTACGCCGGCAATCAGCTCGCAGCCTTCGTCATACAGCTCGCGTTCCAATTTCAGCATCGCCGTGAAGCGCTCCTTCTCCGCCGCCGCCTTCTCCAGACGCTTGTTGTATGCTGCCAGCAGCTTCTGTACTCCCTTGCGCTCGTCTGCTGCTAATGTCGCCAGCTGCTCCGCCGTCGGTGTGCCTGCCAGCAGCTCCTTGATTTCGGTAATATTCATCTTCTGTATCCCCCTTAACATTTATTTCTGCATAAAGAAAAACCGCCCTGCGGCGGTTTTTATGGCACGACAAATCAAGGCTCGTCGATTGTAAACCGCCCTAAACGTCCTGCTCGGAAGTCTCTGAGTACAAGCTGAATAACCTTATCAAGGTCCAGCAGTCCACCAGACTTCAGACAACCTCTGGCAACGGCAATCTTCGCCATAACGGCGTTGACATCATCACCCTGCTCGAGGCTTACTGCATATTTAGTTTGCAAATCCTGAGGATATTTGCGTATCAGCAGGTCGAGCAGCAGCTCTACGGCCTGCTCCCTGTCGAATACATCCTCCTTGATGGCACCGGTAACAGCAAGCGCAAAGCCCACCGACGGGTCCTCAAACTTAGGCCAGAGTACACCAGGCGTATCCAAAAGCTCTAAGCCCTTGGCAATCGTTACCCACTGCTGTCCGCGTGTTACACCCGGCTTATCGGCAGCCATTACCTTGTTCTTGCCTACGAGGCGGTTAATCAGGGTAGACTTGCCGACATTCGGAATACCTACAATCATAACGCGGACGGGACGGTTGCGCACGCCCTTCTTCAGCCATTTATCAATCACCGGCTTGGCAGCCAGCTGAACTGCACTGATAAGCTGCTTAACGCCCTTACCGGTAGCGCAGTCAATCTTGCACACAGGCAGACCGCTGTGCTTGATTTTTTCCAGCCACAGGTCAGTCTGGGCCTTGTCTGCCATATCAATCTTGTTCAGTGCGATAACCTTCGGCTTGCTGCCAAGGATATCCTGCAGCATGGGGTTGGTACTGGAGCGCGGAATACGTGCGTCCAGCATCTCCACCACAACGTCAACCAGCTTAATCTGGCTTTCCATCATGCGCTTCGCCTTGGTCATATGGCCGGGGAACCACTGAATCTTAAAATCCTCCAGCATCATTCGCCCATACCCGTATCAGCCTTCAGCACGCGCATCTTGTCCAGCGGCCAGAAGGCAACCAGCGCACGTCCCTTAACAAGCTTCAGCGGCACAAAGCCAACGTCGGCAAAACGGCTGTCCTCAGAGTTATTACGGTTATCACCCAATACAAAGATGGTATCCTTCGGAACAACTACCTTGCGGTAATCGGAAATATTTTTGCCCTTCGGGTCATTGTGGTAGATATAGGTTTCGTTCAGCTGCTTGCCGTTGACGAATACCTTGCCCTGCTGCATCTCCACAGTGTCACCGCCAACTGCGATAACGCGCTTGATAAAGTCACGGGTCTGATCCTTAGGGAAGCGGAAGACTACGATTTCGCCCTTCTTCGGGTCGGTAACAAAGTAGCTCAGCTTATCAACGACAAGACGCTCATGATTTACCAAAGTAGGATACATAGAGGAGCCTTCTACCATATAAGGCTCTACCAAAAAGGTGCGGATGCAGAATGCGAGTGCTACCGCAATAATAATCGAAACAAGCCAGTCACTGGCAGAATCCTGCCAGGAGGTTTCACTTTTCTTGCTCAACTAATGAGCCTCCTCTCTATCGCCGGCACAGGCCGGATTTTTAACTACAATAATATAGATATATTGTAGCATAGATTGCAGCTTCAGTTATGACATAATTGTAAATTTGCTTTATTTTAAAGCATAAATGCTTCATAACGTAATAAAAGGGACCGTACTACTACAGTCCCTTTTACTATAAACAAAGATTGATTAGCGTTTTTCTCTGATACGAGCAGCTTTACCAGTCAGTTTGCGCAGATAATACAGTTTAGCACGGCGAACGATACCAACGCGTGCTACAACGATTTTCTCAATACGCGGGCTGTGAACCGGGAAAGTTCTTTCTACGCCAATGCCGTAAGAAATACGACGAACGGTGAAGTTTTCACGAACGCCGGAGCCACTGCGGGAAATTACAACGCCTTCAAACAGCTGAACGCGCTCGCGGGTACCCTCGACGATTTTGCAATAAACTTTAACGGTGTCGCCTGCTTTAAACTCAGGGATGTCGGAACGAAGTTGTTCTTGTTCCAGTACTTCAATAATGTTCATAGTTTCCTCCTAAATCATAGACGTTCATGTGCGAACTCCACAGCGGACCGTCCGTATTACACAACATAAATTGTATCATAGACAAACAATTTATGCAAGAGAAAAGTGTATAATTTCTTGCATTTTTCTTTAATTTTTTTCCCACCAGGCCTCGCCTGCAAGCCTGTCCAGAATAATGGCTGCGGCACTGCGCACGCAAAGATGATTATAGTCACAGGGACCGTAAACCGGTTCCAGAATATAATCAAATTTGGCCATAGTTTCCGCCTCGATGCCAAAGCCTGTGCCGAACAAAAGCAGCACCGGTCTGTCACCCCCCTGCAGCTGCTTGCGCATAAAGCTGTAGGAAACGGTGTTGGGATAAATGCGTGCATCCGTAGTGACAACGTAAGGCTGCTTGCCTGTGCGCTCTACAATCGTCTGCACCGCACTTGCGATATCAGGCTGCCACAGCACGCGGCTCAGCGCGTCGGCACGGTCGGGGTTATACACCTTGCCATAGCCCTCCTGCCAGTAGGAAAGTATCTTGTCGATAATCTGCTTCTGGACCTCCAGCGGGTGGATGATGTAATAGCCCTGCACATTGTAGGTGCGGCAGGTACGCGAAATATCGTGGATATCAAAGTTAGTCACCGCGCCGGCGATAACGTTCATGCGCTTGTTGTAGATAGGATAATGGACCAGGCCAACATATAAATCAGCCATTCGCCTCATCCTCCTTCACCTCGGCGCTTACGCGTTTTTCCTGCTCGGCAGCTATTTCGGCACGCAGCTCCTCATAGAAGCGGCGCTCCGATTTTTTCATTTTATAGGGCAAGCGGCCTGTCAAAAGCTCCTTCTGCTCCGAACTCAAAAGGTCGGGACGCAAAGCGAGCGTTGCCTTGAGCGACTGCTTCAGGCGCCAGCTGTTAATCAGCGCATGGTTGCCGCTGCGCAGCACCTCAGGCACCTCCATGCCCTCAAAGTTCACTGGACGCGTGTACTGCGGGTATTCCAGAAGACCGGTGCTGAAGGAATCCTCCTCCGCACTTTCAATCTTGCCCAATACGCCGGGAATAAAGCGGGAAATTGCATCCATCACAATAATAGCAGGCATTTCGCCGCCGGTGAGCACGTAATCGCCGATAGACAGCTTTTCATCTACCCAATGGAAGATGCGCTCGTCAAAACCCTCGTAATGACCGCAGACGAAGATAAAATCCTGTCCGCTGTGGGCATATTCTTCGACAATGCTCTGTTTGAGCGTGCGTCCGCCCGGGCACATCGCAATAACGCGGGCGTTGGTCAGCTGCTCCTTCGCCTTGCGGATGGCAGCCACCATCGGCTCCGGCTTCAGCACCATGCCGGCACCGCCGCCGAAGGGAGAATCATCCACCGTGCGATGCACGTCATGCGTAAAATCGCGCGGATTGATGCAGCTCACCTCAATCAGGCCCTTGGCTGCTGCGCGCTGCAGAATGCTGTGGCTTGCGGCCTGCTCAATCTGTTCGGGAAATAAGGTTACAAATAAAAACTTCATTCTGCCTCAACCCACTCAGGCAGCTCCACGACAATGCGCTTTTCTGCCAGATTGATTTCCTTGACATATTTCTTCAGTGCCGGCAGCAGGTAATCCTTCTGTCCGGGGACAGCGATAACATAAACATCATTGCTGCCTGTGCTCAGTGCGTCCTTAAAGGTGCCGATTTGCTCGCCCTGCTCGTCATAAACAGGCAGGCCGATGAGGTCGGCAACATAAAAGCGTCCTTCCTCCAGCTCCGGCAGGTCCTCAGCGTTAATGCTTACCTCCATGCCGCGCAGCAGTTCGGACTCGTTCATGCTTTTGATTTCGGCAGTAGTCACCAGCACCATTCTTTTATGAAAGCGTGCTGCTTTAACTGTCAGCTTGCGACCGTCCGGCAGCAGCAGATAATCCAGGTCTAAAAATTGTTCCGGCTTATCGGTTAACGGCAATATACGAATATCGCCCCGCACACCGTGCGGAGCGACAATTTTGCCAATAACTATTTGGTTTTCCATGGATTATTCGCGGAAAGCGATAATCTTACCATCTTCGGTAAGGATTTCTGCGCCCATCAGGGTATCGATATTGGTGCCTACGGTAATTTCTACAGTACGCTCCAGGGTACCATGACCAATTTCAGCGCCCAGCTCCAGAGCTTCCGCTCTTTTCAGCTTAGCCTCTGCTTCTTGTTTGGCAGCAGTACGCTTATTTCTTTCGATGTCAATTTGTTCGCGCAAAGCCGGAAGCACGCTCAAATCGCTGGCAGCCTGATGCAATGCTTTTTTAGCCTGGAACTCGAATTGCTCCAGATCAAGCTCCATATTCTTTATGGTATTTTGGAGATCTCCAACAATTTTCAACTTTAAATCTTCAGTAACTTTTGCTTTAACAGCGACGGGAACCCTAACGATCATTTTATCCATAGCGATATACCATCCTCAATCAAATAATTTCGACAATGACTTTTACATTCTCACGGGTTGCTACTGCTTTCATAACAGTTCTGATAGCTTTTGCGATACGGCCCTGTTTTCCAATAACCTTACCCATATCTTCAGAAGCAACATGGAGGCGAAGCACCGTTGTTGTACCGGTGGTCTCCTCCTCCACTACTACTGCAGAGGGATCATTTACAAGAGATTTGGCCATAACTTCTACCAATTCCTTCATGTAGATCACGCCCCCTCAAATTATTTTGCTGCTTTAGCTTCAGCAAATTTTTTCATGATACCATCCTTGCTGAACAGGTTTTTAACGGTATCGGTCGGTTGAGCGCCTTTGTTCATCCAGTCGATAGCTTTCTCAGCATCGATTTTTACGCTAGCCGGTTGAACGGTGGAATCGTAGTAACCGATGGATTCGATGAAACGACCATCACGAGGAGAACGAGCGTCTGCAACAACAATACGATAGAAAGGAGCTTTTTTAGCGCCCATACGTTTTAAACGAATTTTAACTGCCATGTTGATTTTCACCTCCTTAAATTAATATCTCACAACATGGAACTTTTCATTTATTATCTGCCAAACGGCAGCTTGAAGCCGCCCTTGGAAGCAAACTTTGCCATACCCTGCATACGCTTCATCATCTTCTTGCTTTCTTCGAAGTTTTTCAGAAGCTTGTTGACATCCTGTACACGCATGCCGCAGCCTGCAGCGATACGTTTACGACGGCTGCCGTTGATGATTTCGGGTTTTTGTCTTTCCTTCTTGGTCATGGAACGGATAATTGCTTCGATGCGGTCAAATTCCTTTTCGTCCACATTAGCTTCCTTCAGCTTTTGGCTGATGCCGCCCATGCCGGGGATTAAGCCTAAGATGGTTTCCAGAGAACCAAGCTTTTTAACCTGCTGCATCTGGTCCAGGAACTGCTCTAAGGTGAATTCATCCTTACGCAGCTTTTTCTCCATCTCCAGAGCCTTGGCGAGGTCTGTTGTAGACTGGATTTTTTCTACCAGAGTCAGAATATCGCCCATGCCCAGAATACGGGAAGCCATACGATCCGGATGGAAGGGCTCCAAAGCATCCAGCTTTTCGCCCAAACCGATCAACTTAACCGGCTTGCCGGTAACAGCCTTTACGGAAAGCACCGCACCACCGCGGGCATCACCATCGAGCTTAGTAACAATCAGGCCGTCAATGCCCAATTCCTTGTCAAAGCTCTCGGCAACGGTTACTGCGTCCTGACCGGTCATAGCATCTACAACCAGCAGAATTTCCTGAGGATGAACAGCGCCTTTAATGTTGCGCAGCTCCTCCATCAGCTCTTCATTTATATGTAAGCGGCCTGCGGTATCGATGATTACCGTATCGCATGCCAGACTATGCGCCTTTTCCATGGCCTTTTGGGCAATTTCCACAGGAGAAACCTTGTCGCCCAGAGTAAATACCGGCACATTCAGCTGTTCGCCCAAAACCTGCAGCTGGGTAATAGCAGCAGGACGGTAAACGTCGCCTGCAACCAGCAACGGTTTTTTGTGCTTGCGCTTCAGGTAGTTGGCCAGCTTACCAGCGGTAGTGGTTTTACCTGCGCCCTGCAGACCAACCAGCATGATAACTGTCGGCGGCTTGGGAGCAACAGTGAGCTTGCTTTGGGTACCGCCCAAAAGCTCAATCAGCTCTTCATTTACAATCTTGATAATCTGCTGATGCGGATTCAGGCCTTCGCCGATCGCTTCACCAACAGCGCGCTCTTTAACCTTGGCTACAAAGTCCTTAACAACCTTGAAGTTAACGTCGGCCTCCAAAAGCGCCATACGCACTTCGCGCATAGGAGCCTTTAAATCTTCCTCAGTCAGCTTGCCGTTGCCACGGAACATCTTTAATGCATTTTGTAATCTTTCAGATAAACTTTCAAATGCCATTCTATCTACCTACCTTCACTGCAAAGCTCTTTAAGCATTTGCACGGCCTCGTCTTTTTTTGCCTCATCCGGAGTTGCCAGCAAATCTATTGCCTGCTGCAGCTTAGCATGCAGCTCCTCCTCGCGGCTCAGCACCTTCAGTGATGCTTCATATCGTTCTAGCAGCTGCTCAACACGCTTGAGCAGGTCGTGGACAGCCTGACGTGAAACGCCCAGCTCCTCCGAAATCTCACTCAGAGACAAGTCGTCATAGAAATACAGTCCCAGGCATTGCTTCTGCTTAGCTGTCAGAAGACCGCCGTAAATATCAAAGAGCCTGCCTAAGCGCATACGCTGCGCAAAAATTTCTTCTGCTGACATTTTTATCCCTCTCGAAATTTAGTCGACTATGTAAGTATAAAGCATAAAGCGATGCTTGTCAAGTATTTTTACTTGTCACCTTTAAAAATTTTTCTAAGCCTCTTTTTCTTCCTTCAGCCATTGCCAGATCAGCGGTGCTGCGTAGCTTCCCATTGCCTCATACGTCTGGGATTTGGGATGAATGCCGTCAACGTAGGCCTTAAAGCGTGCCCCGGCGTCCATGCCGATGGCAGGCTGCAAATCCAGCAGGAAGGCCTTGTCGCCGCAGATATGCTCTGCCTCCTGCCGCAGGTTCAGCAGCTGACGGTTGAGCGCCTGCTCCGTGCTGATAAACGGCAGCACTACGCACAGGCTGTAGTGCTTTTCCTCGCACCACTCCAGCACACGCTTGTAATCGCGGCTGATGTCCTCAATACGGCGCCCCTGCAGAATGTCGTTGGCACCGCCGAGGAAGATAATGTGATGCACATATTCCGGCAACGCGTACTGGCGCATGCGGTAGATGATATCGTCGCAGCAGTCACCGCAGACGCCGTAATTGAGCATTTTAATCTGCGTCAGCTTTTCCACCTGAGCGGTCCAGGAATAACGTGGGCCGAAGGGAAAGCCCTGCACCAGAGAATCGCCGTAACAGGCAACGTATTTCATGATAATCGCTCCTCACGTTGGTTTTTCTACATATTATTATAGCATAGATGGCGGAGGAAGAGTAAAGGCGTTCTACCGCAGTCAGGTAGAACGCCTTGTAATGCTGTGCTGTTATGCGGTTAGCTTGGATAAATTATTTTCATGATTCATAGCAGTATTCTCACCCGCTTTACATATCTATCACATCAATACCAAGTTTTCTAATTTCTTCTATTAACTCATCCTTATTTAAGGTTCCATCCTCAAAGGCCCGCTGCATATTTTTGCCGAATGAAATAGCCGGCTTGGAAAAATTTTTATACAGATTGCTAAGTTCAACTGGTTGCCAACCACATAAAGGCCATTTACGACTGCTATTTGAAAAGTCACTATATAGTTGTAAAAATGTTTTGAACTGCTGCTCCGTCAAGCATACACCAACTTCTTGCAAATCTTTTAATACAAAATCTATTTGCTTATTTATCTCGGTATACAGCACTGCACTATTAATATATTGCTCTATCAACCTAAGTATTTTCTCGGATTCGTCTACATTCTGGTATTCTTCCAGCTCTTTCTTTTCCCATTCCCGCTTAGCATATGAGTAGGCAAATTTTTCACTATCATGCCAAAAGATAAAGTCTTTTAAGAGCTTGCCCGCAATCTTCTCTCCATTAATATCTTGGTTTACGGATTTGTTGTCAACGCTAAGGGTTTCGACAAACAGCTTTAACGCAGCTCCTTCAGCAGAACGCCAAAGCATCCCCGGCTCGTCCCATGAAAGCAGTTCATCCCTATCCAAAACGCATAATGGATAATTTAATTGCTTATCAGCAAGCCGATAATAAGAGTCGAACCTTGAATATCCTTTTTTATAAAGCTTTTTATTCAGAATAAAACGTCTGGCGGCACTGCCACGTTCTTCAGCCTCATATAGTTCATCTATCTCCAACACAAAATAGTTATGTGCCTCATATCTGGCCACTTCCGAAAAAAACAGAAAATCCTTTTTCATGATCTGCTTTTTTGAGATTTTTTCCTTTTCAAGTATTTTAAATATATCCCATGCATCGTCAAGGATAATAGCGCCATACAAATTGGAAAACGCATTATAGTATTTCTGAAGCAGATTAATATTTGCTCTGCCATTTTCAGTAGCTGTATCAAGACGTCCCTTTGTTTCTATAGCAAGAAGCTGATATTTTTTGTTCAAAGCTGTCTTTGAGGAAGGCTTCGGTAATGATTTGCCAGACATATTATTCCTCCTTCTCAAATCTGTCTATATTCATATTTATTCGCTGGCGGAATAAAATTTCCTGCCGAAAATGATTTGAAAAACGTGACTGCAGTTACATTCAATCTGCCTGAAAAATGAGTTTAGAATAAAACTCAGCCTTAAATAAATGTGCACCCGTATAGCGGGTAGTTCTGTGTGAAAAACCATCTCAATTCTTTGAAAATAAACTCGATAGCGCTCCACGGTCTAAAGACACATAAAAAAATCTGCGCAAGCACACAGCCTGCGCAGATTCGCCAAAACACGAAAGGTTAAACCTTAATTCGCTCAGATACCTTATTTAACTTCAATAACGATTTCCTGCCCATGCGGAATATTAGGATTCATAGCATCCTTCAGCTCCTCCGGAGTTACGCCCAAATCCACATTATCCCTAACCTCTACCTGAAAATCAGTACCGGCCGGATAGTTGATATTGCTGCCCTTCATAAAAAGACCGCCCACCAGGCTAACCGCAGCAGCAACAGCCACAGCACCGCCATCGGTTTTGCCCTTGCCTTCAAGTCCTTTTCTCAACGGAACGCTTACATTGTTCAGCGTCTTGATTTCCTTGCCTGCAATACGCAGTACACCCTTTCTGCCGAAGCCGCCTGCCTTTTGCACTTCATATACATAACCCATGCCTACAGTACCTTTAGGAATAACTACAACACCGTTAATTATCAGGTTTTCGGTAGTCTTGAACTCCACCTGCTGATTTTTCTTATGAGTTTTAGAGTTTGCAGGCTCGATAAGCTCAACGTTAAGCATAGTTTTTTTAGGGATATAAATATGTCCCGGCATAACATTGGCAATTGTTACCTTTTGAGCAGCGGCTTGCTCCTCTTTTTTCTGCAGCGCAAGTCTTTCCTTAAAAGTCAGCTTCGAAGGATCTGCCTCCTTAGCAGGCATTTCTTCTTCTGCAAACGGGTCGTACTTTTCATCCACATTTACATAGCTGCTCGACGGAGCAGCATAAGCCATCGGCAGGCTCAAGCCATTAGCCATCATAATTGCGCTGAGGATTGCTGCCGCAAATTTTCCTGTTGTTCTCATTTTCAAACACCTTCCCTTCAATAATTGGGATATCTTGAATACCATCATGCCCGGCATTACAGATATCAGGGTAAAACAAAAGCCATTTTGCGAACTTCTCGCGTTGCCGAAGCTTTTTGACTTCTGCTTTAATATAATCTTACCATATAAATTGGACAATATCTGTCTATCTTGACTTGCTTTTATAAAATTTTTATAAATTATTTTACGGAACATCATTTTCCTTTTATCGAACTATTGTTTTTTATTCTTTGCCTATGCTATAATTATCTTAGTTGCATGAGTAGCCGCAATTTTGCGGAGCTTATGCCTGGTCGTGCGGACCAGTGGCGCCTGTCGAACTTTCGGCAGGCGCCTTTTTTACATCTGCTCTCTTATATATTTTTGCTCTACTTTATGCTATAATCAAAGGAGGAAACATATGAAAAAGCAAATCTCTAATCTTGACAAGCTAACTCTTTCCAACGATTTTCTTTTCAAGCACGTCATGCTCAGAAAGCGCATCTGCAAGCATATTCTGGAAGAACTTTTCCACACCAAAATTGCAGATATCACCTATCTTGAAGCAGAACAGACTCTTGATGTTTATCCTGACAGCCACGGTATTCGTTTGGATGTCAGAATTGCTGACGACACCGACACGCATTACAATCTGGAAATGCAGGTAAAGAACCCTGTCAGCCGTACCGGCGAATTCCAGCTTCCTAAGCGTACTCGCTACTATCAGGCTATGTTGGATACCGATATGCTGCAAAAAGGCCAGGATTATGATGAACTTTCCCCTACCTATATAATCTTCTTCTGCCTGTTTGACTTCTTCGAGGATTCCCAGCGTATTTATACCTTTAAAAGACGTTGTTTGGAAAACATGGAGATTGAACTGGCAGATGAAGCTGCTATTATGTTTCTCAATACACTAGGCACTAAAGGCGATGTATCTCCGGATATTCAAAGCCTGTTTGACTACATCAACAGTAATACAGTTACCAGTAATTTCACGCGCGAGGTCGCCGATACGATTACGGAAATCAAGAATGATAAGAAAGTGAGGGATTCCTATATGACTTACGAAATGCGTATGAAGGATATTCGCGAAGAATCTCTTGCCGAAGGTGAAGCTAAACAAAAACTTAGAGTTGCTAAACTCATGCTGGCTAAGGGTTGCTATTCTCTGCAAGAAATAGTTGAACTTTCCGGGTTGTCTATTGATAACATAGAAAAGCTGAAGAATGATATGCATATAGAAAAGCAGGCTTGAGAATAAAGTGAGGCGAGAATTTATGCTTTTGGAAGCACGTTTGTTAGACGAAAGACGCGAGGGTAAAGCTGAGGGTAGAGTTGAAGGCAAAGCTGAAGAAAAAAATGCAATTGCTAAACTCATGCTGGCTAAGGGCTGTTATTCTCTGCAAGAAATCTCTGAACTTACCAAGTTATCCATAAATGATATAGAAAAATTAGAAAAAGAAATGCACGCAACAGAATAAGCTTGATAAAATATCTCTGCACAAAAAAGCATCGTAAGCTACCTCAATAGCCTACGATGCTTTTGCTTTCAGCCTTATTTGCTGTGGTGGCAGTGACCGCTGGTCTCGCCATTCATGATTTTGCGGAAAACCTCATGCGCTTCGTCTGCGCTCTTACCGCTTTCCAGTGCTTTTTTCATATGCACCATGGCAGTGCGATACTTAGCATGTGCTTCATCCTGCGGAATGGACTCAATGTCCATCGGGTTGAACTCCATTACCTTTTTGAAGATAGCATGGATTTCGTCGCTGGATTTACCTGCCTTTTTAGCAGCCTCTACGTGCTTCATAGCGCTTTCATAACGATGCTTGCCGTGCGGATCAGTCGGAATTTCAAATTTCGGATGCATATTATTCACCTCGCTTCCTTTGATTACAACCATAATATACACTATATTGCCGCTATAAGGTCAAGTGCATATTTATATTTTTCTCACCTGAACCTAGCTCTCTTTTGCAGTCTGATGCAAACGCTCAGCGATAATTTTGTTGAACTGCTGCTGCCAGGAGGCCAGCATAGAAGCCAAAGTGCCTTCATTTATAATCTCAGCTTCAACATTATATTGTTCTGCAATAACCTGCAGCAGCTTCTGCCCTGCCATCTGCATTTCTTTAACGCTGATAAGCTCCCACAAATGCTGGTCCAGCAGGTGCGCATAGAGCGAAGTATATACCAGCATTATATCTTCTTTAGCCAGCTTTTCGGCTGCCAGCAGATATTCCGGCTTTACTACCGCAGCATCCTGTGCGCTGTATGCCTGCCACATATCGCCCGGCTTGATGTCAAAGCGTTTGAGGCGGCGGAATACGTCATGCTGTTTTGTGGGAGTGAGGCCGGATTGCTTGGCCAGCGCTTTTTTTACTGCGTTCTTCACGGTCTTGCCGATAAGCTCGCCCAACTTGGAATGCTTGCCTGCTCCCTCCATGTACAGCTCGCTCGCACTGTTGGCGATGATAATCGTCTGGTCCGTGCCGGAGCCGGTAGCAATACCGTTGGAGTATTTGCTGCCCTCCAGCAGCTCCTGAATGGCAGCAGTCTTGGCCTCGGTGCAGGTTACCAGAGCGCGCGCCATTGTTCCTTCCGGCATATCGCAGTCCAACAGCAGCATAATGTTGATGGTGCCATACTTCACCGGCTTGGGCTGCGGCTTGTAGTAATCCGCAGGGTCACCTGCGCGCCCGCCGTTTGTTTCAATGCCGCCGGTTACGATGGCGGTCACGGTAAGCTCCTTAAAGCTCATGGTTTCTACCACGGCGTTTTCCATGCTGGCCGCTGTGCCCATGCCGCTCACCTTGTCCGGGTCCAGCGCCAGGCGCTTGGATACAAGGCGCATATGCTCCACATAGGTGTCCGCCAGCATTTCGCAGGGCATACCTGCTCCCTGCTTGGCATCATAATTATATACGGCAGCATAATCATCATGGTAACCGCCGTTATAAAGTGAGGTGCTTAAGATTTTGCGCGCTCCTGAAAAATAGATAACGATGCTTTTATCGTAAAAATAAACCTTATCTCCTGTCGACAAGGTACATAAATGTTCCGACATAATCAGCCTCCTTTGATTTTTATTGTTATTATAAGCTATATAGTAATAGTATTGTCAAGAGAATTACAGGTGAAAACAGCTCCGAATGCACTGCGCATGCCGGAGCTGTTTTTTATAAGTTTTTTGAGGTTGCCGCAGCGCTGCCAAGGCAACACTGCAGCTGAGTATGAAAAATATGAGAGAGCTTAATCAGCCTATTAGAACTCGAAACGGAGACCAACGTTCATCTTCCACTTGCGTTCGAAGTTGCCGTTGAAGTCCTTAGCAATATCTGCATACAGATATGCATTATTGCTGAAGTCATAAGTTCCGCCGAGCTTCATTTCCATCCAGGTTTCTTCACCGTCGAAGCTGGTGTGTTTTCTGTCGCCATCATTTGCAAAGTAGCTTGCGCTGATGTCGCCGTTAAACTCGTGTGCTGCGAACAGACCTGCATATACGCGGCCTTTTTCGCTCTTCACGCCAGCTTCAAAGCCCAGTCTGCCAACGAAGCTGCTGTAGCTGTCCTGAGAAATCTGCATGGTTGCGTTGTCGGTATGAGCAGTGTAATCCTTAGCACCTACCTGAGACCAGGTCAGCTGTGCTTTCGGAGTGAAGTATGCTTCCTCATCACCGAAGGTCTTGCCGTATTCCATGGTCAGGCCGTAAGCATTGGCTTTGTAATCGCCATGCAGCTTCAGGCTGCGGATTTCGTTGTATACGTCATATTCGTTTTGAACACGGCCAACCTTCGCTGCTACGCGGAAGAAGGCATCGTTTTCGAAGCTCTTCACGCCGTATACGCCCAGGCTGTACATCTGGTTGTCACCCTTGCCGCCCAGCAGATAGTTGGAATCGCCGTTGCGGTAGTCGAATGCCACGCCGGTGTGCCAGCCGTTTGCTGCAGCCTTGTCGTAGCCAACCTGTACACCGTAGTAGGTGTTGCTGTCCTTCAGGCCCTTAACGTCGGAGCTGGTCTTGCCGCCCAATGCTTTTGCGAACATACCGTCTTCATCAGCCAAGTCTGCACCGGTGTAGGTGTCCTGCATGTTGTCACGCCAGGTGTGCAGAGAGGTGGTTGCTGCGCTTCTTACGCCCTTCATAACAAAGGTTTCGTAATCGCCTTCGATGATCTTGTTCCAGTTTACACTGTCAAGATCATATTGGCCCTTGCCGTTTTCATCCCAGTGGATGGTGCCCAGGTTCTTGCTTACGCTGGAGGAGATCAGTCCTTCGGCAATCTGTACCTTACCGCTCAGATTTTCACCGTTTGCTTTATGGTCGTTATAGGTAACCTTTTGTGCCAGTGCCTTCAGAGTTGCTTCAACAGCATTTTTGTCCTTCATGTCAATACCGCTGTTATCGGTGGACAGGATTACGCCGGAGCCTTTTGCTGCCTTGTCGATAATGGTATCGCCGGACTTGTAGTCCTCAACCTTGTCACCTTTACCCTCATGGTCATAGATAACGGTTTCCCAACCGCTGTAATGAGCGATGTCCAGAGTTTTGGTTCTCTTGGTCATGTCAAGGAAGCCTTTTTCAGCCTCGGTCTTGCCGCCGTTGATGGTCAGGCCTGCATCAGCTGCACCCTTAGCCATTCTCAGCAGGGACATGCCTGCAGCTTCTTCGCCGTCAGTCAGCTTCCAGGTTGCACCGTTTGCCAGACCCAGAGCAATGCTGCTATCGCCGTCTACATTGTAGCCGCCGGTCAGCGTGGAGCCCTTTTCGGTCAGGTTGATTACTACGCTGCCGCCGTTTGCTGCATTGATATCGCCGGTAATAGTGCCGGTTGCTTTGCCGCTGTCTACGGTAATGTTGCCGCCGTCAGCATTGATGCTGCCGTTAACAGTCAGTGCGCTGTTGTTGCCGTTAACATTTACGTTAGCGTTTTCACCTGCGTTGATTGCCGCATCAGTGCCGCTGATAACAGTGCTGCCGTTCAGGGTTACATTGCCGTTTGCTGCATTGATGCCAGTTGCACCGCTGATGCTGGTGTTACCATTAACAGTAACGTTTGCGCCTTCAGCATTGATGCCAGTTGCACCCTTCAGCTCCAGCTTAGCCTTAGTAGTATCGATGTTGATATCTTTATCGGTTGCTTCTACTGCTGCGCCCTTTTCAACTTCGATAGAAGTCGGGTTCTTGGTGAAGACATAAGAGCCGTCTTCCTTCAGTACGCCTTCCTCTTTATATTTTTCGTCATTGCCGGTGATGCCCTGGTCAAATTTGTCAGCCTTCTGATCCTCAGGATAGGTCGGTGTCGGAGGTGTCGGAGGTTCAGGTTTAATATCTTCCTTATTCAGGCTGCCTTTACCGTCTTCAGTGTTGAAGTTGATATCGCCGGTCTTCAGTGCTGCGGAAGAAGCGGTCAGACCGTCGGCAATCTTCACTAAACCGGTCAGGTTCTTCTCACCGTTTACGAAGTTGCTGTAGGTCAGCTTGCCTGCCAGTGCGTTCAGTACGTTGTTAACGCTGGCTTGGTTGTCCATTGCAATACCGGTGTTGTCGGTAATCATGGATACTACAGAGCCTTCTGCCGCATGCTTGATAACAGTGTCGCCTGCTGCGTAGTTGTCAGCTGCTTCGCCGTTGCCAGTGTGTGCGTAGAAGATGTTGGTATTGCCGCTGTAGTTGTCGATAGTCAGGCTGTTAGCATCCTTTTGGAAGATGTTGCCTGCTTTAGCTTCGCTTGCACCGCCAACGAAGTCAGCGATTTCACTGCCGGTGAATTTATATTTCTCCCATTCGGAATCGCCGTATACATAACCATACTTCTCGTTATTCCAGGAAGCACCGTTTGCCAGAGTCAGGTTCATGGAACCGCTCAGGCCTGCATCTTTTTCTGCATCGAAATGTTTGTATGCAACGCCGGTCCATGCGGAATCTTCGGTGGTCAGCTTCAGGTTGATAACAGATTCCTTGCTGTCGCTCGCAAATTTCTGGCTCTGTTTGCCGAAGAGACCTGCATTACCCTTAACGGTAACGGTCTTGCCCTCGCCGCCAACATTAACGGTACCCAGAGCTGCGCCCAAAGCATGGAAACCATAGCCTGCCTCGTCACTGTTGTTCTTAACCTCGATATTGGCAGCACCCAGGTTAACGGTTGCACCATCTGCAGCTACAACACCGGAGCCGTGAGCTGCGATAGTAGTCTTGCCGTCAACGGTTACGCTTGCACCTGCGCCGTTAGCGTTGATGCCGGCAATATTTCTCCAGGAGGATTCGCCCAAGGTAGTAGTGTTCTGTCCTTTGATAACGTTATCAATAGCCCAGTCTTCGCCGTCCTTAGCCATGGTCAGATCGCCGTGCAGCTTAATTTCGGCATTGCCGTTAGCGTTAACGCCGTAAACATTGTTATAGCCGTGAGCCTTAATAGCGGTATTGCCGGTAACCTCTACAACAGCCTTCTCGCCTGCGCTCTTAGCATAAATGCCGATTGCGCTGCCTTCGCCGATCAGTGGGTTGCCGCTGCTAGTCTTACGGCTGTAGGTATTATCAATGTTGATATCCAGAGTACCTGCAGTAATGCTTGTTTTGCTGCCTGCAATGCTGTTGTCAATGCCGCGCAGCGGAATTCTGTTGTTCAGAATACCTGCGTTTTTATCAGGCGGAACAGTCTTGCTGTCCAGAGCTACGTTCAGCTTCAGAGTCTTGTCTGCAGCATTGATTACCAGATTTTCAACGCCTGCAGCGTTCTGTACAGCCGCACCGCTGATGATGAAGGAGCCTTCCCAATTCGGATCCTTTTCCTTATGAGTCATCTGGTTAACGGTTACGCTTGCGTCCTCAGTGAATACATAGGACAGGTCCTCCTGCTGTACAGCACTGTAAACGCCCTGCTTCTCGCCGGTGATAGCATCGGTAAAGGTAGTCTTTTCACCACCGCCCGGATTTACGGTTTCTTCTTTGGTGTAGCCCTTACCGGTATCCTTATTGAATTTAATGGTATCAACCTTCATGATCTTGTCGCTTGCGGTCAGGCCGGCAGCGATCTTAACAGAACCGTTCAGGTTGTTTTCACCATTAACAAAATTGCTATAGGTCAGCTTGCCTGCCAGTGCGTTCAAGACGTTGGCAACGCTGGCATCATTTTCCATAGCAATGCCGGTGCTGTCGGTAATCAGGCTAACTGCGGAGCCTGCTGCCGCACTCTTGATAATGGTGTCGCCTGCTGCGTAGTTGCTTGCGTTTTCACCATTGCCGGTATGTGCATAGAAAATGTTAGTGTTGCCGCTGTAGTTATCAATGGTCAGGTTATTGCTGTCCTTCTGGAAGATGTTGCCTGCAGCAGCTTCGCTTGCACCGCCTGCCAGCTTAGCTACATGGCTGCCTTCAAATGCTGCATTGGTTTTGCCCCATGCCTCATTGTTCCAGGTTGCGCCGTTAGCAAGATAGAGATTAATGATACCCTTGAACGGGAAACCGCTGGTGCCAAGATCCTTCGCAAAAGCTGTACCTGTCCAAGAAGAGTCCTTATCAGACAAACCAATATTAATAATGCTGTTCGTTACATCCATATCACTAGCAGCTTTAGTCTTTTCGCCAAAAGCACTGATATTGCCTTCAATTACGGTAGTAGCAGTGCCTGCTGCGTTCTTGTCAGCATTCATGTTTACATTCACAACACCGCCATCAGATTGCAGAGCGTAGAATTCCTTGCTGTTGTTCTTCGCAATTTTAATATTGCCGCCGCCGACAGAAACAGTAGAGCCGTTTCTGATAGCAGTAATCGCATTGCCGTTACGAAGGTTGATATCAGCCTTACCGTCTACAGTGATAGCAGAAGTTTTGGCACCAAAATCAACGGCATTTTCTACATACAAGCCGTTGATGCTGTCATACTGTTCACTATCAGCTAAGTTTAAATCACCATGGATAGCAACGCTGCTGCCGTTAGCTTTTACATAAATGCCATAAGCATTAGACGCAGCAGAAAGCTTCATGTCAACATCAGCATTGATATCAACATTACCCTTAGTTACTTCCATACCGGAACGTTCTTTGAAGTCATTCGTACAGTTCTTGATTACCAGCTTGTCAGCCTTGATGGAGGTTGTGCCTTCAACTGCTTGCTTGAACAGAGGCACAGCACTAATATAGTCACCTTGTTTAGCCATCAATACCAGCTGGTTGTTGCCTGCATCAATGGTCAGCGGTGCTTTTACCTCTACAGCATTTTTAGCTGCAGCGTTAATCGTAGTGTTAGCACCGAATACATACTTGCCGTCCTGAATGTTGCCTACATATTCGGTATCAGTTGCAGCGTCACCGGTCAGAGCAGTAGTAAACTCTGTCTTAGGCGGAACAACAGGAGTTTCGGTAGGATAGCTGCCTTTGCCGTCCTCTTTGCTGAAGGTAATGTCACCGGTCTTCAGTGCTGCAGAGGAAGCAGTCAGGCCGTCGGCAATCTTCACATAACCGGTCAGGTTGCTTTCGCCGTTTACGTAGTTGCTGTAGGTCAGCTTGCCTGCCAGTGCGTTAAGTACGTTGGCTACGCTGTCCTTGTTATCCATTGCAACACCAGTGTTATCGGTAATCAGGGAAACAACGGAATCCTTCTCTGCATGCTTGATAACGGTGTCGCCTGCTGCATAATTGCTTGCTGCTTCACCATTGCCAGTATGTGCGTAGAAGATGTTGGTGTTACCGCTGTAGTTATCAATAGTCAGGTTATTGCTGTCCTTTTGGAAGATGTTGCCTGCTTTTGCTTCGCTCTCACCGCCAACCAGTTTTGCTACATGGCTGCCTGCCCATTTTTCGCCGACCTTAGGATTCTTAATAATCTTGTCAACAACCTCGTTATTCCAGGTTGCGCCGTTTTGCAGCCACAGGTTTGCCGCACCGGTAAAGGTTAAGTCACCTTGAGCTACGCCGTCACCGAAGCTGTTTTGAACAACACCGGTCAGACTGGATTTATCTGTAGTAAGGCCAAGGTTAATTTCGCTCTTGGTGCCATGAATATCAGAAACATTCACTGCGCCGGTAGTAACACCAATGTTACCCTTGATGGTTACATCATTCTTATCTGCGCCGGTAACATTGCCGTTTTCATCTTCAACGACGTTCATGTTAACTACGCCGTTTTCAGCTCTGATAGCAGAATAGCCAACAGTTTGTCCTTCCTTAACAACAATGCTGCCGCCCTTAACGGAAATCTTGCTGCCGCCGGCATTAGCAAACAGGCCGTTGGCATTGCCTTGGAAGGCTACATTACCGTTAACGGTAATAGTGCCGCCCTGGGTTTTTCCCATGCTGCTGGTTGCGTACAGGCCGCTTGCACCGTAGTAATCATTGCCGCCATCGTTGCCTTCAATATCCAGCTTTACATCGCCGTTTACAACAACGTCGCCTTTGTTATAAATACCGATAGTATCAGCATCGCCGTTAGCAGTAATATCCAGCTTGCTGTCAATAGTCAGCTTAGCATTCTTATTGGTAACGTTGATACCCTTCAGGCCGCTGCCTGTAACAATATCCGTACCGGTAAGCTCCATCTTTAAGGTATCAGCCTTAATAACAGAATTATTTTTAATGTTGACTTTGATGCCTGAACCAATTTCTTCTACATCCTTAACAACCAGAGTCAAGGTTTTTCCTGCTGCGTCGATAGTTACATCTTCGCCCAGGTCAATAGCATATTGGTTGGTAATTTTGGTATCCTGAGCAAATTTATATACTCCGTCCTTAATTACATCTGCATATGCCTCATCAATAAGGTCAAAACCGGTAAGAGTATCTTTGTACTCTTTTACAGACGGAGCTTCTGGTTTAGCAACGTAAGAGCCCTTGCCATCTTCCTTATTGAAGGTGATGTCGCCGCTCTTCAGTGCTGCGGAGGAAGCAGTCAGGCCGTCGGCAATCTTCACATAACCGGTCAGGTTGCTTTCGCCGTTTACGTAGTTGCTGTAGGTCAGTTTACCTGCTAATGCGTTAAGTACGTTGGCTACGCTGTCCTTGTTATCCATAGCAACGCCGGTGTTATCGGTAATCAGGCTTACTGCGGAGCCTTCTGCCGCACCCCTGATAACGGTGTCGCCTGCTGCGTAGTTTTCAGCTGCTTCACCATTGCCTTCATGTGCGTAGAAGATGTTGGTGTTGCCGCTGTAATTATCAATAGTCAGGTTATTGCTGTCATTTTGGAAGATATTGCCTGATTTGGCATCACTCACGCCACCGACAAATTTGGCAACATGGCTGCCTTCAAAGCCTGTACCGCCCCAAGGTGTAGAGGTTTCGCCCCACTCCTCGTTGTTCCAGGTTGCACCGTTCTGCAGGAACACGTTGATAGCACCATAGAAGGTTTTGCTGCCGGATTTGTTGCCTTCATCCTTGAAGCCGTTGTGTGCAACGCCGGTCCATACGGAATCTGCGGTTGCCAGGCCCAGGTTTACCTTGGTGTAAAGCTCAGGCTCGTTGGCATTGATTGCACCGGTAGATGCGCCTACGTTACCCTTCAGCACCAGCTTGTTATCTCTTGCGCTTACTGCATCGTAATTTTCATCCAGGTTAACGTTCATGCTGGTAGTGCCGGATTCTGCCATCATTGCATAGTAATTATGCTCGTTATCCTTATTGATTTCGATGTTACCGCCGCCGTTAATCGTCAGCTTAGCATGACCGCCGTTAGCAAACAGGCAGTTACCGTCAATCTTGGCATTTACATCACCGTTGATAGTAACCTTCGGGCCCATCTGCAGAGAGTAATTGCTGCCGCTGTATACCAAGGAGCATCCGTAATAGCCAAAAGCGCCCTCTTCGGAGGTCAGGCCCCATTCGCTGTTTTCGTTGCCCATAGCGGTTACATTGCCGTTAAAGGTTACTTCGGAGTTACCGTTTGCATACAGACCTAAGGTATAACCGATACCCTTCATATTGAACTCGGTATCACCGTTGATGGTCAGCTTCATCGGGTTATCCTTGCTCTGCGCGCCCTGGCCTACGTTGATGCCCTCAACACGACCATTGGTACTGCTGCCGTTGATTACCAGCTTGCCTGCATTAACAGTTACGCCGTCAGCAGAGCTTGCACCCAATGCATAAACAGTAGAGCTGCCAGTAACATTAGTGTTGAAGGTCAAAGTCTTACCTTCGGCATTAATGGTTGCCGCTTGTTTAATATCAGCACCATGCTTGTCGGTTGTGGTAATAGTGCTGTCCTTAGCAAATTTATAGGTACCGTCATCGGCAATGATATTTGCATCTGCATACTCAGTATCAGTTGCTTTATCACCGGTCAGAGTAGTAGTAAACTCTGTTTTCGCTTCTGGAACAACAGGAGCCTGTGCATTATAAGAGCCTTTGCCGTCCTCTTTATTGAAGCTGATATCACCGGTTTTCAGTGCTGCGGAGGAAGCAGTCAGACCGTCGGCAATCTTCACATAACCGGTCAGGTTGTTTTCGCCGTTTACGTAGTTGCTGTAGGTCAGCTTGCCTGCCAATGCGTTCAGCACGTTAGCTACGCTGTCCTTGTTATCCATTGCAACACCGGTGTTATCGGTAATCATGCTTACAACGGAGCCTGCTGCTGCACCCTTGATAACAGTGTTGCCTGCTGCGTAGTTTTCAGCTGCTTCACCGTTGCCGGTATGAGCGTAGAAAATATTGGTGTTACCGCTGTATTTATCAATGGTCAGACTGCCGCTGTCCTTTTGGAAGATATTGCCTGCTTTAGCATCAGCTTCACCGCCGACAAGCTGCTTCAGGCTGCTGTTATGATAATTATAATCGCCCTTGCTTTCATTGGTCCATTGCGCACCGTTGGCAAGCAGCATATATACTTCACCGGCACCGTTATCATTGAAAATGGTACCTTTGAAATAGGATTTGTCGGTATTCATGCCCAAGGTCAAAATGCCCTGATCCTTTTGCTGATCCTTAACCAGGATGTTGCCTTCAACCTGTACATCACGGCTGCCTTCTGCCGCAACAACGGCACCGTCCTGCAGCTTGGAATTGATAGACAGCTCGCCGCCGCTGACAACAGCAGCACGTCCCATAGCCGCCTTAATTGCGCCGCCGCCGATATAAGCGGTAGGTGCCTTATCGATATTGTAGGCAGAGTTACCGCCTCTTACGGTAATAACATCGCTGTCATTGCCTACATACAGGTCAACCATGCCGGAAATCTTCAGGTCGGCACTGCCGGTATTTTTCCATACCTCAATAGCGTTTTCAACCTGAGGCTGGCTGGAATGGAATTTTACAGCATTTTCCCAACCGTCGGCATTATTGATGGTCAGGCTGGCAAGTCCCTTGCCGTCGCCGTAGGCACCCTCCTGGTTAGTACCTGCAACGTAAATACCGCGCAGCTTGCCTGCACTCAAAAAGCTGCCTTTAGCAGAAAGCTCCATACCCTTAACGTTGTTGATTACCAGATCGGCAGAGCTAACATGAATAGCGTTCGGACTTACAGCCCTTACGTTATTAACTCCTTTAGGTTGGTCGACATTCAGTGCCAGATCAAGACGATGGCCTTGCATATCAATGGTAACCGGTTTGTTTCCGGCTATATAGATACCGCCAAACACCGGTGTCCAATGGTTAAAATCCTGGTCCGATGCATTAGGCTTTAAGGTTACATCCTCATTAAAGGTGTAGGTGTGTGTTTTGGCATTATACACACCTGCTTCTTTCCAATATGTACGCACAGCGCTGCCATATTGGTTACTTTCAGTAATAGCCTTGTCATGCACGCTTGCTGCAAATGCATTATTAGCACCTAAAACAGCTGCGGCAACGGCCAGTGCTAAAAGAGCTTTTCTCTTCTTTTGACTAAGCTTCAGCATATAGTCCTCCTTATCAAAAAATCAGGAAAAAGCAGAAACAACCACTGCTTCTGCTAACCCCTCTGCACGGAATCGGACTCCGCACAGTTTATATAGAAACCGGCCAGGCTGCTTCTCATCAGCGCAGCCTGCGATTTCACAACAAAATTATTCAGCTTATCATAAACATGCTGCGTTCATTTCAGCGCTTTGATAACCTCGTCGGTAAGATCCTTGCCGCCTGCTACCATAGCATTCATATTTACAACACTGTCAATATTGTTTGCTTTAGCTACATCAAGAATAGTTTTGTTGATTTTTCTTTGTACAGGAGCCATCTTCTTCTGTTCAAAGTCTGCCAGCTGCTTGCTGAGCTTTTCAGCCAGAGCCTGCTTATCCGCATCGCTCATGTTAGCAGATTGCTTGTTGAACTCTTCCTGCAGACGAGTTTTTTCCTGTGCTACGGATTTGGCGATTTCGGTAATTCCCGGATAACTGTTCAGAACGGCATTAACATTAACAACACCTACAGGTGCGGCAAACGCGCTGGCGCTGATACCCAAAGCCATAACAGCACTCATCAGCAAAGTCATAAGTTTCTTTTTCATTTCTGCCACTCTCCTTATTTAGCCCAAACGGCTTCCATAATGTTGCCGTATTGTGCTTCCATAAATTTAACTGCTTCACCCATGATAGCGTTTACCAAAGCCGGGTTGAAGGTGGTGTTTTCGGCGGTAATACATGCGTTCAGCATGAAGTCGCCTCTCTCGGAAACGGTGAATTTGAACGGACGAACATTGTTGTTCATGTTGTTGATAGCACCGGCAAGTGCTTTCAGCTTTTCTTCATCGATTACCTGCGGAGCAATTTGCACCTGCAGCAGCATATAAACGCTGTCGTCCATCAGCAGAGCCATCGGCAGCAGCTGACCCTTAACTTCCATGCGGCTGCGGAAGATAGTGGTATGGTGCTCGTCCTCCAGCTTTTGGATATCGAAGCATTCGATTTTATTGTCAGCCAGGAACTGAGTCATCTTCTCGATTTTGTTTTCCATTTCGGTTACTTTAGTTTCTTCTTTAGCAGCTTTTGCCATGATAAAAATCTCCTTTACGTCATCAAAAAAGTTTTTTTATACTACGGAGCAGAAGTTACTGCTCCGTATATAACATGAGTCTGTTTATCTTAGAAGGTGTACTGCATGCCAACGATAAAGCTTCTGCCCGGCATAGCATACCAGCTGTCAGCACCGCCACCCCAGATAACATCTGTGTGCTCAGCCCACAGCTTGTTGAAGATGTTGTCTACTTTAACGTAGAACTTAGTCTGCTTATCAGCTGTGTAGTTAAGAGCAAGGTTGTAAACGCCATACTTATCGGAAGGCCAGCCCTTAACGCCTTCCTTCATGCCGCGTTTATCACGGATGAAGTAGAAGCCGTCGAAGGCAGCACTGAATTTATCCTTGTCATAATATACACCGAAGGTTGCTTTGTCCTTAGGTGCATAGCCCTGAGTAAAGCTGTCCTTTTCATCATAGAACAGATGTGCCCAGCCCAGCTTAACAGTTACAGCATCGCTCAGACGAGCATTGTACTGTGCGTTCCAGCCGCGGGAAATACCGCCTATGCTGTTCTGATACTGGCCATAGTTAGGATCGTCCTTGTCGGTGGTGCTGTTCATAGTCATGCCAACACCGGACTTGGTTTCGAACCAGCTCAGCATCATGTAATTATCGGGTGTAAATTCGTGGTTGTAACCGATAGAGGTTGTACGGCCTTCGGAAGCACGCAGGTCTGCATTACCGTATTTATGGTCATACAGCTGTGTCAGGCTCGGCAGAATGTAGTAATCGCTGCGGCCTGCATACAGGGTATCCTTCTCGGTAATATCCCAACCCAGCTTATAGCTGATGGAGTTATGGCATTCATAGCTGTCAGGTCTGTCGTGACGAATACCGCCGGATAAGGTTACATGCGGCACAAGCTCCCAATCACCCTGCAGGAACAGAGAAGTATTGCTGGTTTCCTTGTGGTTAGTATTATCCTTGCCCTTGCTGTATTCGATGCCGCCGACCATAGTATATCTGTCGGTCTGATATTTGAAGTTATCGCTGTACAGCTTGTATTCCAGATTGCTTGTAATTGGCTCGGAAATATCAGTATCCTCTCCGCCCGGCTTATCCCATGAGGATTTTTCTTTGGTTGCACGATACATCAGAGAATTGCTCCACTGATCGTTAATCTGCCAATCATGCTTCAGGGTTACGCTATTGCTGTCGTACATGCCTACATAATGACCGCCGTATACCAGGTCGGTACCGCTGAAGTTGGAGCCGATGGTTTCATAGTTCAAGGTCAGCTTATTGGCATCGTTGAATTTATACTCAAACTTAGCACCGCTGCTCTTGGTATTGCTCTGACCCGGCCATTCCTTACCGCTGCCGTCCTTGCTAGTGCCGGAAATGGTTCTGTCATGGTAAATATTGTAGCTTACCTTGTCTTTGGCAGCCTGAGTATTGAATTTATAGGCTTCCTTGCCGAAGCTGCCCTTGGCAATATCAATAACGGTTTTTGCACCTTCAGGTCTTCTGGTGATGATGTTGATAACACCGCCCTTAGCACCGCTGCCGTACATGGTAGCAGCACTGCCGCGCATTACTTCGACGCGCTCGATGTTATCCATATTGTTCATGAGTGCGGCAAACATATAACCGCTGCTGCCTGCGCCCTTGAAGTCGTTAACACGCACGCCGTCAACCAGGATAACAACGTCCTTGCTGCCGTTGATGCGGATACCGCTTACGTTGGCATTCAGGCCGTTGGAGCCGTAATCCAGGAACTGTACGCCAGGAACTGTACGCAGAACCTCTTCCACGTTGTCCATGTGCATCTGCTCGATTTCTTCACGGCCGACAACGCTCATATCTGCCTTAGCCTTCAGGATGGATTCCTCCATGCGGGAAGCGGTAACAACGATAGGTGCCAGCTCAAAGCTCATTTCGTCAAAATCTGCTGCGGTCGGCTCCGGTGCATCGTAGCTGGTTACGGTTTCAACATATTTCGGCTCGGAATGCTCTGCAACAGCAGTAGTTTCTTCTGCTTCCTGCACTGCAGGCTGAGCATTAAGAGTCTGCTCCTGTGCAGCGATACCAGGCATTGCGTCGGTTTTTACATTAGCAGCTGCATTTTCCTGTACTGCTGCGGTTTCACCTGCAATGAACTGTTCAGCCTCTGCCTGACCGGCAATTTCCTGCTCATGCTTCGGCAGACGGTCAAGTGCAAAGCGCAGGCCGCCGCTGAACTTCCAGTCGTGCTCGTAATCTGCACCGTAGCTGCGGGATACATCAAAGTATGCGCTTGCGTTGGGTTTAATATTCAAGGTAGTGCCAAGGCTCATTTCAGCCCAGGTACCCTTAGTTTCTACAGATGTAGTCTTGCTGCCACCGTCCTCTGCGCTGTAGCTGCCGGTGATATCGCCGGAGAACTCATGCGCTAGGCCGAAGCGTGCATAAACAGAGCCCAGGCGACCGGTTTTGCCAAGCTCTAAGCCCAGACGGCCAACCAAGCTGTTGTAGTTGCCCTGGTTAACGTCCAGAACTTCACCGCCGTCGGTTACGGCCGCAAAGTTTCTGCCGCCCAAGTGTGCCCAGGTCAGCTGTGCCTGAGGCTCAAGGTAGCTCTTATCTGTACCGATACGTTTTGCCAGACTTGCGGTAGCACTGTAGCCACGGTTTCTGTAGGTACCGTTCAGCTCGGTGCCGATGCCGTTGTGTACGCTGAACTCGTTGCGCACGCTGCCGGCCTTAGCTGCGAAGTCCAGATGTGCGCCGTCGCCCAGGTCCTTGGAAGCATACAGGCCGAAACTGTACAGCTTGTTGTCACCGGTATTGCCGCCGATATTGCCGAAATCGTCATCGGTATAGTTGTAGCTTGAGCTGCCCTTCTGATAATCAATAGCAGCGCCTGCAATCCAGCCGTGGTCATACATACGGTCAAAGCCAACCTGTGCACCCCAATAGCTGTTGCTCAAATCAACCGCATTCGCATTGTAGGTATCCTTGCCGCCGTAGGTCTTAGCCCAGATGCCGTCACCCTCCATATGCGCACGCAGCAGATCGCCGCGATAAATTACGTTAGCAGCATTATCGCGCCAGGAAAGCATAGCGCTGGTGGTTGCCGCCCTTGCGCCCTTCATCAGTGCGGTTTCGTAGTCGCCGGTAATATTGACACCGCTGCCGCCGACGAAGCTGCCTACGCCACCGTTAGCACTGTCAAATTTCATATCGCCGAGCCAACGGGAAACACTGGAGGAGGTCAGACCGGAGCCAATCATAGTCTTACCGGTCAGGTTTTCATCAACGCCGGCATTGCCGTAGTAAATTTTTTGTGCCAATGCCTTGAAGGCTGCTTCAACCGCATCCTGGTCATTGGTTTTAATGTTCTTGCTGCTTGTTGCCGCAATCACCATAGAATCCTTGTCAGCCTTTTCAACAGTGAAGTTGCCGCCCTTGTAATCGCTTACATCGGTGCCTGCATTATCATGATCATAGCTTACGATATGAGTGCCGCTGAAATTGCCTACGGTAACGGCACCGGCCTCGGGAGCCATGCTGATAAAGCCGTTGACGGGAATTTCTACTTCTTCATTATTGCCGCCGTTCGGATTGATATATTTAATAGATTTTACAACACCCTTGCCACCATTTAAGCTGTTGACAAAGGTTGCGTCTGTATTGGTATTGTTCCAGGTACCGCCGGAAAGAGTCAGGTTAAGCTCAGCATCAGCGTTCTTATGAGCGCCGGTCCATACAGCGCCGTCAGCCAGTGTCAGATTTACAGTGCCGTCATCGCCCACAGCTGCAGCCGCTACATTACCGGTCTTGACAATGCTGCCCACGAATTTACCGCCGGCAACAGTCAGGTCAATTTTACCGCTATCAGCAACAGCCAGGTTGCCTTCTACGGAACCGGTCTTGTAATTGCCCTCTTTATCTAAATTATCTTTATTGATGTTGACTACGGAACCGTCACTGATAATGCTGCCTCTGATTACGCCGTTGCCCAGAGTAACCTCGGCACCGTTAGTTGCCTTAACAGCATTCTTGGTCGCAGGCTTATCGGTTTTATCGTTCTCGTTGATATTGGTAATGCCCAAGCTTGTTACCTTGCCGCCGTCAGCAGTAATAGCATCCTCCTGTGCGGACAAATGTAAGGTACGCGCAGAAATATCTACCGTCTTGCCGTTTGTAACAATACCCTTCTTGGCATCCAAGGTCAAAGCTGTATCTTCCGCATTGATTTTTATGTTGGCTGCTGCATCAATAGCAGTTCCGTCAGCCACATTTACTGTAGTAGCCTGAGTAAATTTATAGGAGCCGTCATCCTGACGGATATTCGCATCGGTATAATCACTGTCGGCAGAAGTACCGGTCATACCGCTGTTGATATTGGCGGTATTCTGTTCACCCTCCTGCGGCTTGGTATAACCGCCCTCACCGGTTGCTTCGTTAAATCTGATCATGCCCTTAGCTTCGGCAGTAATGCCGGAAGCAGTCAGGCCGGAAGCAATCATAACAGTACCGGAAAGATTTCTTTCATCCTTCACATAACCGCTATAGGTCAGCTTGCTTGCCAACGCGTTGAGTACTGCTTCAACCTCTTTATCATCCTTCAGGTTAATCTTGGCGTTATCGGTTGCCAGGGTAACATTGGCACCGGCACCGGCATGCTGAATAGTCACATCACCGCCGATGAAGTCAGCTTTTTCCATGCCTTTATTATTGTGCTTATAAACAATGGTATTGTAGCCGCTGTAATTTGCAATATTCAGCTTTACATCACTGTTCTGATAAATAAAGCCGCTGTTAGCAGACTTTTGGCCGCCGACAAGCTTATTAACATAAGATACGCCGTCAAAATTATCATAGCTCGGCTTGCTGTATGCCGGCATGTTGCTGTAATCCAGGCCGTCAACACGGGAGGTTGCTTCATGGGTCCACTCTGCGCCGTTGCTCAGCCAAACATTAACCTCGCCTGCATGGTCGGTACCAGCATTATCAATAACACCCTTCCAGGTAGAATCCTTAGTAGTCAAACCGATATTAACACGGCCATCCTGATATACGTCAGGCTTATCGGTGCGCTCAGAACGCTTCATAGCGATAACGTTGCCGATAATATTGGTTGTTTTGCCTTCTGCTGCTACGAGATTTTCGTTTTCAAGGGAATATTTATCCTTGCTGTTATTGGTATCAACAACATTGATGTTAATGGTACCGCCGTAGCTGGCCATCGCATAATATGCTTCCTTAAAGCTGCCGTCTTCATTTCTTTCGTCAGACGGAGTTTCGATTTTGATAGAATCGCCCACCAGACTGATGGTGGACAGCTTGCAGCCAAGCATATTCTTATCCAATTTAGAATAGGTATTTGTCTGTACCGCAGTACCGCGTACAGCAACATCCACATTACCGTTTACGGTAATGCTTGCGTCATATCCGCCTACGCTGAAGGCGCTAGGCTGCCAACGTGCACCGGTATAGTTAACGTCCGTCGGGTCCATAGAGGTTACACCGCCGGGACCGATATTGCCGTGAACGTTTTTAGTAATAATACCCCAAGGACTGTTGGGGTCATCCTTGCGCATCTTCACGTTGCCGTTGATAGTCAGCTCAGTGCCGCCTGCTGCGCTGACACCTACAGAAGCATAGGCAGAATAAGCAGTAATATCCAGATTACTGTTTACTACAACCTTACCGCCGCCTGCTGCCAGGCCGGTTACACCTGCAAAATCATTTTTTCTGGTGTTGGTCTGGTATAAGTGCAGCGTACCCTTGTTACCATCACTGTCAACGTTATTCAAAACATAATCATAGCCATCATTATCCTTATCGGTCATAATGGCATCCTTATTTTTTACGGTAAAGGTGTGGTCCTTACCCTGAAAATCATAAGTAACAGTGTTGCCGTTTTGTACAACTGTATTACCGTCACCGCCGATAATTGCCATATCACTTTCAACATTACCGGTAAGACCTTTAGTGTATTCCGCAGCCCAGACAGGTGATACGGTAAAGCATGATGTGCATACTGACATCAAAACGCCGGCAACAAGCAGCTGCCATCTTTTTTGTTGATAACTCCTCATACTCTCACTCACTCCTTGCAACATGATTGCTTAAAAATATTTTTCATCTATAGAAAATAAAAAAAGATTAGCACACACTAACAACGAAAGGAAATTTCGCAATCTGAAATGCTCAGAAATTCCCTCTCATTAAGCGCGTCTAATCTCGTAGACCCTTAATCTGCACAATCAGTCAGTACCCTGGCTTAAGGTCATTGCCGCTTCATCCCTTGGTAAGAGGTTTAAGCCATAGCTTAATGATAAAGCAGCTCACTTTCACAGTTGCGGAACAGCGTCGAAATCACATCAGACTTCCCTGTTAAGAAGATATCCGGCAAAATATCCTCACCTGATCGTCTATAATTATATAATTTAATAACAAAGCAGTAGTAATTTTTTCCTTTTGTAAAGAATGTTTTTTCTCAGGGGTGTATTACTTACATTTTTCTGTTATTGGTATTTTTTATCATATAGAGTTTACCATAATCAATCTATTGCGTCAAGTGAAATTTGAAGATATTGTAAATTAAATCACTGCAAGAAGCATAACGCCATAAACATCAACTCGCAGTAACACATCAAGCAAATTATCTGTAAACTGCTTCTATTAATTATATTTAAAAGCAAAGCAGCCATCCGCCTTACAACGGATAACTGCTTCGCTTTTCTTATGATTTTTACTTTTGCTGCAGCGCTGCCTTGATAGGGCCGCAGCCGGTTTATAAAAGAAGGGGAAAAACTTATTTAAGCAATCAGAACTCGAAGCGCAGGCCGGCACTTGCCTTCCACTTACGCTCGAAGTCGCCGCCAAAGTCCTTAGCAAAGTCTGCATAGATATGGCAGTTGTCGCTCAGATCATAGCTGCCGCCAATGCTCATTTCCATCCAGGTATCCTTGCCGTCGAAGCTGGTGTGCTTGGTGCCGCCGTCCTTAGCGAAATAGCTTGCGCTGATGTCGCCGTTGAATTCATGTGCACCATACAGGCCAACGTATACGCGGCCTTTTTCGCTCTTAGCGCCTGCTTCAACGCCGAAACGTGCTACCAGGCTGCTGTATGCGTCCTGGTCAATTCTCATGCTGTCGTTCGGAGTATGGGCAGTGTAATCCTTGCTGCCTACCTGAGACCAGGTCAGCTGTGCCTTCGGGGTGAAGTAGCTTGCCTCAGTGCCGAAGGTCTTGCCATATTCCATGGTCAGGCCATATGCATTGGCTTTGTAATCGCCATGGAGCTTCAGGCTGCGGATTTCGTTGTAAACGTCGTATTCGTTTTCAACGCGGCCAACCTTCGCTGCTACGCGGAAGAAGGCGTCGTTGTCAAAGCTCTTCACGCCGTATACGCCCAGGCTGTACATCTGGTTATCGCCTTTGCCACCCAGCAGGTAGTTGGAATCGCCATTGCGGTAGTCAAACGCTACGCCAGTATGCCAGCCGTTTGCCAGAGCTTTGTCATAACCAACCTGTACTCCGCGGTAGGTGTTGTCATCTTTAACACCCTTAACATCGGAGCTTGTCTTGCCGCCCAGTGCCTTAGCGAAGATGCCGTCTGCATCTGCCAGGTCCGCACCGATGTAGGTGTCCTGCATGTTGTCACGCCAGCTGTGCATGGAGGTGGTTGCAGCGCTTCTTACGCCCTTCATTACCAAGGTTTCATAGTCGCCGTTGTAAATTTCGCCCCATTTTATGCTGCTGGGATCAAATTTGCCTATACCGGTTGTTTCATCCCACTTCATGGCACCTGTCTTGCCGGCAGAAGTCAAACCTTCGGCAATTCTTACCTTACCCTTCAGGTTAGCGCCATTTGCTGCATGATCGGTATACTGAATCTTTTCTGCCAGTACAGTCAGGGCTGCTTCAACTTCAGCCTGACTGTTAATATTGATATTATTGCTGTCGGTGAACAGGATTACGCCGGAGCCTTCTTTAGCATTACTGATAACAGTATTGCCGGATTTGAAGTCTTGTGCTTCGCTGCCTTTATTATCGTGATTATAGATGATGGTTTCCCAACCGCTATAATCAGCAATTTGGAGAGCCTTGCTTCTCTTAGTCATGTTCAGGTAACCGGTTTCAGCCTCGGTCTTGCCGCCGCTGATAGTTAGGCCTGCGGCAGCTGCGCCCTTAGACATTCTCAGCAGGGACATGCCTGCAGCTTCCTCGCCGTCGGTCAGGTTCCAGGTTGCACCGTTTGCCAGGCTCAGTGCAATGCTGCTGTTGCCATCAACATTGTAGCCGCCGTTCAGTACGGAGTTCTTTTCGATCAGGCTGATTACTACACTGCCGCCGTTCGCTGCATTGATATCGCCGGTAATAGTGCTGCTTGCGTTGCCGCTGTCTACGGTAATGTTGCCGCCGTTGGCATTGATGCTGCCGTTGATGGTCAGTGCGCTGTTGTTGCCGTTAACATTTACGTTAGCGTTTTCACCTGCGTTGATTGCCGCATCGGTGCCGCTGATAACAGTGCTGCCGTTCAGGGTTACGTTGCCGTTTTCAGCGTTGATACCGGTTTCACCCTTCAGCTCGAGCTTAGCCTTGGTGGTGTCGATTACGATGTCTTTAGCAGTTGCATTTACTGCCGCGCCTTCTTTAACCTCGATAACGGTCGGATCCTGAGTGAATACATAGGAGCCGTCTTCCTTCAGAATGCCGTCTTTTTTGTATTCATAGTCAGCCTTGGCATCACCGGTAATAGCGTTGTTGAGCTTGCTGCTTTCAGGAGTCTGGGTTTCCGGATAGGTGATGCCCGGAGTAATAGTTCCATCCTTCAGGCTGCCCTTGCCGTCCTCGCTGCTGAAGGAGATATCGCCGGTCTGCATAGCCTTGCTGCTTGCTGTCAGACCGTCGGCAATCTTCACATAGCCTGTCAGGTTCTTTTCACCTGTTACATAGTTGCTGTAGGTCAGCTTGCCTGCCAATGCGTTCAGTACGTTAGCTATGCTGTATTCGTTATCCATTGCAATGCCGCTGTTATCGGTAATCAAGGATACTACAGAGCCTTCTGCCGCATTTTTGATAATGGTGTCACCAGCTTTATAATCGGCTGCTGCTTCGCCGTTACCGGTGTGTGCGTAGAAGATATTGGTATTGCCGCTGTATTTATCAATAGTCAGATTCTTGCTGTCCTTTTGGAAGATATTGCCTGCATGTGCTACATCAGCACCACCGGTAAAGTTGGTTACATGGCTGCCGTTAAATCCTTTTGGAACCTCCTTGCCATTCTTCTCGTTAGTCCAGGTTGCACCATCTGCCAGCCACAGGTTAAAGGTGCCATAGCTGGTGGAATCATCACCGGAAGTAACTTCGTAGAGGCTGCGGCCGTTCCAGCTGCTGTCTTTGCCCTGCAATGCCAGATTAACGGTAGAAGAGGTAGAAGTTGTTTCATCCTCCCAATAATCATAGGTTTCTGCAGACTTGGTGAAGACATCGCCATCAATCTTGACAATGCCTGCACCTGCCTTGCCATTCTTAACATTGACGTTGATAATGCCGTTATCGTCAGAATTCAGCGCAATGTAATTAGCTGCCTTGCTATCCTTTTGAATATCCAGATTGCCGTTCATGGTAACAGTTCCGCCGCTGCCACTGTAAATACCATTGCTTTCTGTCTGCGCAGATGTAGAAATAGTGGTGTCTGCGTCAATGGTAATCTTACCGCCGGTTGCATAAACACCCTGGGCCCTGAAGCCGGTGGTATCAGTGCTGAGCTTCAGACTCTTAGCCTTAATAGTAATGTCTTTGGACTTTCCATAGCTGAGGCCGGTAGCTACCGCACGTGCAACATTGCTGCCCTTAAGAACATGGTAGGCTACGTCCAAACTGTGTCCGTCGGCATTAATCGTAATCGGTCCGCCGCTGGATTCAATAGCACTCAGGTTGGAGCTGTAATCACCCTTGGTTACATTAATAACTGTATCCTTAGTGAAGTTGTAAATTCCTTTTTCGGTTTCAATTCCCAGACTTACATACTTTTTATCAAGATTGCCGGTGATTGGATCAGTAATAACAGAATCGTCTGCTACAGTATATTCATAGAAGCCCTGACCAGGTGTCTTCGTGCCGGTTGCATCGGTGGAGAAGCTGACATCGCCGGTCTTCAAAGCTGCGGAAGAAGCGGTCAAGCCGGAAGCAATCTTGACAGTACCTGCCAGCTTGCCATCATTAGCGGTGTAGAAGAGCTTCTGTGCCAGCTTGTTAAGAACTTCATTAACTGTATTCTGGTCTTCAGCCTTATCATAGGCGTTAAAGCCTTTGGTAATACCCTTATTATCAGTGATAAGCGTAATATTGGAGCCGTTATCAGCCTTACCGATGGTAAAGCTTCCACCGAGAATATTCGTCGGATTATCAGCATCATGGTTATAAATAACATTGGTATTGCCGCTGTAATCAGCTACACTGATGTTGCCTGCATTGTTTGCCACAATAATGCTGTCATTATTACCGGAGAAGGAAGCAAGCTTGCTTGCACCATTTACATTCCAGATAGAGTTATCCAGCTTCAGGTGCATAGCATTGCCGTTGCTGTAGCCGGTCCAGGTTGCATTATCCAGATTAGCATTTACAGTGTTGCCGGAAAGATTATTGCCGGTCCAGGATGCACCGTTTCCCATATAAAGGTTAACGATACCTGCACTGCTGCCGTTAGTATTGCTTACATCACCCTTCCAGAAGGATTCCTTAGTATTCAGACCAATGCTTACATCTGCACTTGCACCGGCACTATCCATGCCGCCGCCGAGATTTACATTGCCTTCCATCTGTACATTATTGTTGCCCGCACCAATGATAGAGCCTTCGGCATCCTTCTTAACATTCACATTAACCTGTCCACGGTTTTTGGAAGCGAATTCGCCATAGGCACTGATAGCATATTCAGCCCCATTAATAGCCTTGATGACGCCACCGCCAATCTCAACCTTGGAAGCAACTGCACTGATTGCTTCGTTAGCACCGGAAGCATTGCTCTTATCAGCCAAAATATCAACAAGACCGTCAACAGTGATAGCAGACATAACGCCGCTTACACCGTTCATGCTCTTGATAACTGCAGCATTTGCAGGAGCAGCGCTGTTAGCACGCAAGGTAAGTACATTATCAGCACCGGCATTGTGAATATTAATCGTACCTCCGGCATTAACGAACAGCGCACCTGTCTGCCCGTTCGTAGTGCTTGTAGCATTAATAGCCATTGCACCGGCATTATTGATATTTACTGCACCCTTACCGACAGCTGCGATACCGGTTGTATGCGTATCGGTTGTTGTATCTACAGTCAGCTTGTTGCCGTTCATATCAATGGTAACATTATGGTTTTCGTCAGAGCCGGAAATAGCTGCACTAATCTGCGGAAGCCATGCACCACCGGCAATCAAATGCTTTTCAGGTGTGATGTTCGTGCTGTCTGCAGTAAATACATAGGTACCATCGTCCTTCAATACGCCTTTTTCTATGTAAACCGTATCAGCAGCTGCGTCGCCGGTAATTGCCGTAGTAAATTCTTTGGCTATCTGGCTGCCTGGCTTGCTAGTCTTATAATCATAGTAGCCCTGGCCAGGTGTAAAAGTACCTGTTTCTTCGGTAGAGAAGGAAATATCGCCGGTCTTCAGTGCTGCGGAAGAAGCTGTCAGACCATCGGCAATCTTCACTACGCCGGCCAGATGACCATCAGTATAATTCTTGTAGAACAGCTTGCCTGCCAGGTTGTTCAGTACGTTGGCTACTTTATCCTTAGCATCGCCGGAATCGCCATCTGCAAAGCCGGAGGTAATGCCCTTATTATCTGTGATAAAGGTGATAGCAGAACCTTCTGCTGCATTGGTAATATTGAAGCTGCCACCAATAATCTTGCTCGGATCAGCAGCATCATGATTATAGAATACAGTGGTATGACCGCTATAATTTACAACAGAAATAGGATTGTTATCCTTTTGGTAAATCAGGCCTGCGTTATCTGCATCCTTGCCGCCATGCAAAGTCGCCAGCGTGCTGCCTGTCCATACAGGATTTTTGGACGCTATGGTCGTAGTTGTCACATGCGATTGCTGTTCGTTGGTCCAAGCTGCACCGTTTTGCAGATACAGGTTGAACTGGCCGATATCATGCGTAGTATTGCCGCCGCTGCCATAGTCGGAATTATACAGGTCATAAGCTGCAACGCCCTTCCAGAAGGAATCCTTATCGGTCAAAGCAACGTTGATTATACCTGCGTCATTCCAGTTAATCAGCTCGCCGCCGGTATATTCCACAACCTTCTTGCCATATTGGCCGGTTGCATACATATCACCGGTAATCTTAGTGGTTGTATCGCCTGCAGCGCCGTCCTTCATGTTGATGTCCAGCGTGCCTTTATCTACGCGGACTGCATAGAAATTATGCGATTTATCACTGTCTTCGGCTGCAGTAATAGTGCCGCCGCCGACAGACACCTTGGTATCCTTACCGGTCAGTCTGATGCCGCTGCCGCGTACACCGGAAATATCTACCGGACCACTGACAGTTACAGTGGAAGTGTCACCTGTTACCTGAATACCGGAAGCATTCATGCCTGCGCCACGTTCTCTAATGCCCTTGACATTGCTGATTGTCAGCGGGCCATCAATATTAATCTCGCTCTTCTGCCCCTGGATATTAATACCGGTTGCGGAATCACCCTTCGTAACAATATCGGTAATTTCTACCGGACCGGAAATATTCAGATGTGCATTACCGTCAGCGTAAACGCCATGAGAGCCTCTGGTATCCGTATTATTAGCTGTAATAGAAAGCTTTTGCTCTGCGGACGGATTAATAACCTTGATATAAGTGTTAGCGCCTGTGTAAATAGCCGCTGCCTGTCCGCCGGTTTGAGCAACATTCAAAGCCAGACCTTTACCGGACATATTTACAGTCATCGGTTTGGACGGAGATGTTTCCTCACCTGCATAAATTGCACTGGCAAATTTATTATTACCGGCATTCGATTCAGTTACATTAATATGAGCAACACCCTTATCGTCTACCTCGCGGTTCAGACTGATATTTTCCGACTTAGTGATAGCACCAGTCTTGTAATCAGGCTTATCTTCTTCCGGAGTATAGTCATAGAAGCCCTGTCCTGCTTTTTTCGTTCCATTGCTTCCGTCAGAGAAAGTGATATCGCCGGAGGCTTTTACAATAGCACTTACACTAGACGCTGTCAGTCCATCGGCAATCTTCACTACGCCGGCCAGATTTGCATCCTTGTAGCCGGTGTAAAACAGCTTATTAGCCAGCTTATTCAGCACTTCCTTAACATTATTCTTTTCTGTTGCAGTATCACTAGCTTCAAAGCCGGCATTAATTCCCTGACTATCGGTTACCAACGTAATTTTAGAACCTTCAGCTGCTGTCTTGACAGTGAAGTCACCCCCGGTGATGTTCTGCGGATTATCGGCATCATGGCCGTAAACAACAGTTGTGTCACCGCTATAATCATATACGGTAATACCCTTGTCGGAATTCTGGTAGATTATACCGGAACCATCCAGCTTAGAAACATTGCTGCCGGCAAAAGTTGTCTTCAGCGTATCTACCGAACGACCGGTTTCATGATTCCATACAGAACCTTCGGCCATTGTCAGATTAAACTGTCCGGCCGGGGCATTATATGTACTGCCTGGAATATTGCTTACTGCGCCTGTCCATTGAGAACCCTTGGTCATGTTGACATTGATAACAGAAGCTTTATTGTCAGTTACCTTCATGTCACCGATAACGTCCAGAATTCCTGCAGTAATGCCTTCACCTGTATTCAGGTTAATGGTACCCTTGTTGGCCTGCAAAGCATAATATTGGCTATAATCCGTACCGTTAGACATATCGACAGCTTTAATAGTTGCACCGGCAGTAGATATAGTTGAAGTATTCAATGCACGGATTGCACTGCCCAATACGTTTTCAATATTAAGATTGCCTTTAACAGTTATATTAATAGGCGCATCTGCACTTGAAGAACTGTCTGCATAAATACCGGCAGTGTTCGGTCCAACCTTGTTGCCAGTCTGAACATTCTTGATGGTCAGGTCTTTTTCGAATACAACATTGCCTTTGGTACTTACATATACACCGTAAGCACGCTGAGTAGAACCGGATTTTACTCCGTCTATCTCAACATCGGTATTTGCAGTAAGGTTGCCGCCCTCGCCTACGCGAATGCCATAGACATACTTAGCCTTAGTATCAGCATTGCCATCAGCACCAAGACCGGCGGAAACCTTCAGCACGCCATTGCCCTTGGAATCCTTAATCTCCATGCTCTTGTTTTCATCAACATAAACCGTAGACACATAATTAGCAGTTTGATTGTTGGCATTGAGCTTCAAGGTGTGACCCTGTAAATCAATAACAAGCGGACTTACTGCGTCGCCTGCTGCATACATAGCACTGGGAGCATTACCGGACACCCCATCCTGAGCTTCGGTAACATTAACGGAAACAATGCCGTTGACATCGCTTTCACGTGTTTCGCCAATATTTTCGGATTTTACAATCGGGCCGGTTGCATAGGTCTTATCGTCTTTCTCAGGAGTATAGTCATAGAAGCCCTGCCCACCCTCGGCAAAGGTAATGTTGCCTGTCTTCATAGTTACAGAGGAAGCTGTCAGGCCTTCGGCAATGGATACGCTGCCTGTAAGGTTGCTGTCGCCTGCCATATACCACAGCTTGTGTGCCAAGGAGTTCAATACTTCGCTGACATTATTTTTCTCTGCAGCTGTATCACCTTCGGCAAAGCCCTTGCTGATGCCGTTGTTGCCGGTGTAAAGCATCATCTCGGTACCGGTCTTGGCATTAAAAACCTTGATATCACCACCGATAATGGTGCCCGGCGTAGCATCATCATGCTCATACCATACCTTGGTAACACCCTCGGCATTGGCAATATGGATAGGATCGCTGTCATTTATCTTAATAATACCGGCAGATTTTTTATCCTTACCGCCTACAAGGCTGCTCAGATGAGAAATGCCATCATATTTTTCATAGTACGGCCTGCTGTAATCAGGAAGATTGCTTGCATCAAGGCCATCCTTACGGGAAGCATTTTCATAAATCCATTGCGCGCCGTTCTGCAGCCACAGATTTACTTCACCGGCCTTTTCAGTACCGGCATTGTCAATTACACCCTTCCAGGAGGAATCCTGCGTGGTCAGGCCGATGTTAAGGCGACCGTTTTGATAAACCATAGCATTTCCGGCCTCATCAGAGGACTTCATTGCCAACACGTTGCCGACCATTTCTACCTTGCCGTTTTGTGCTTCCTGATTCTTTACATTGACATTAATCGTGCCTCCGTAGCTTGCCAGAGCATAGTACGGCTCGATAAATTTGCCGAAGCCTTCAACAAAGTTTTCTTCTCTGTACGGTGTGTCGACACGGATAGAATTACCCAGCAAAGAAATAGTTCCCAAATCATAAGCCGGTACATCACCGTCAGCCTGATAAGCATCGGTTCTTACAGCTGTACCGCGTACAGTAAGATTCACATTACCGTTGACAGTGACATCACCGCGGCTATGGTCAACGGAAATACCTGCAGGCTGCCAACGGGCGCCTGTATAGTTGGCATCGCCACCCATGCTGGTTGCACCGCCGGGGCCTACATTGCCATGAACATTCTTGGTAATGATACCCCAAGGATTTTCTGCATCATCCTTACGCATCTTTACGTTGCCGTTGATAATCAGGTTACCCTTATTGGCTGCCGCAATACCGACAGAAGAATATGCCGAGGTGGCAGTGATATCCAGATTACTGTTGACAATAACAGTACCCTCGTTAGCCGTAAAACCATTTACACCGGCCCAGGCATTACTCTTATCGTTTGTCTGATAAATATGGAGCGTGCCATAGTTGCCGTCTACGCCTACATTATTATAAACGCTGTCTTTGCGGGCAGTAATACCATCCTTATTGGTAATAGTAAAGGTATGGTCCTTTCCTTGGAAATCATAAATAAGTTTACCGTCATTTTCTGTTACGGTATTACCATCGGGACTCAGTATCTCGCTGTCCTTTTTAAGCGTGCCTATGAGAGGCTTGCTATAATCAGCGGCATAAACCGGTGCTATGAGAAAGCTCGATGCACTGGCTGCCAGAAGAATACCTGAGACAAGTGACTTCCACTTTTTTTGACTTAGCTTCATAATATATTCCCCCTTATCAAAAAGCAAGGAACGAACAGAAACACCCACTGTTTCTGCTGACTCCTTTGTACAGAGAAAAGCTCCGTACAAATATATATGAAAACCCCGCAAACTGCTACTCATCAATACAGTTTGTGACTTCATAACAAAAATATGCAGACGCTACCATCACGGCAATGATTTTGCGGCAGCACTGCCTGAAGAGCTTTTTGCTTATTCTTAACAGTTATAAAATAAAAAACACAGCTTAATTTTACTTAAGCTGTGCTATATCCGTTTCTGTTCAGCACAAGATCAAGCAAAAAGGACTCTTAATTTATTATTATAGTCAAACCAATACCAATAATTAATAAAGTCCGTTCTCGTAGACCTTTACTAAATACCAATCTGTCAGTACCCTGGCTTAAAGTCATCGTCTCTGCATTCCTTTGTAAGAGGTTAGTTTTTTCCTAATAAGGCATCGACTCTTTTTTACAGTTGCGGAACAGCGTTGAAATCTCATCAAACTTCCCTGCAAAGCATTCATCCGCGTGGGACAAAGCCTCAAGACTAGGATTATATTCTATTGTAATCAAGATAGTCAGAAGTAAAAAATCACTTCATTTATCAAAAAAATGTATACTTTATTAAAGATACTTCATTTGCACTATATCTTGTTTTAGTACTAATTTCAGTTTAGTACTGATATAAAATTTCGTCAAGAACCATTATCAGAAAACTTATTTTTTTGCAAAACTATATATTTACTTTACTATTTTCCATAATGTACGTCAACCAACCAAAAACGCCGACGTCCGCAACCTTACGAGTTACAGCGTCGGCATTTTCATTTACGCCTTACAGCGATTTTATTTTGCTTTCTTCAGGAATTTTTCATACATTGCATGGTCTTCAGCCATCATCTTATCAGCATCGGCACCGATAATGCAGGTCGGGTCGATACCCTGTTTCATGAAATAATCCTTGAATTCCTTGGATTCGCAAACCTTTTTAGCAGCAGCGCGCAGAGCTTCCAGCTTTTCTTTCGGAGTATCCTTAGGAGCAACCAGAGCTGCCCAAGCGCGAACGGTCATGTTGTGGCCCAGCTCTTTGAAGGTCGGAACATCCGGATAGATTACGCTGCGGGTGTCAGCCATAACAGCCAGAATCTTCAGGTTCCCTGCGTCTACCTGGCTCTTGAATACAGACGGGTCAGCCAAAGTTGCATCGATATGCTTGCCTGCCAGAGCAGCGGCAATATCAGCGGATCCTTTCGGATACGGTACATGCTTGAATTGTACGCCGAATTCTTCTTCAAAGGAAAGTGCGGCAATATGCCAGATAGCGCCGATACCGGAGTTACCCATCTTCACCTTGCCGGGGTTTGCCTTAGCAAAGGCTACGAATTCATCTACATTATTATAAGGAGCATCCTTCGGCACAATCAAAGCTGCCGGAGCTGCAATCGGAGCGCAGATAGCTGCGTAATCCTTATAGGTGTTTTTGCATTTGCCCTGATGCGGGAACATAGCCAGCTCAACAGTAACCATGCCCAGAGTATGGCCGTCGGGTTTAGCATTAGCCAGCTCTACCATGCCGGTTACACCGCCGCCATCGGGTTTGTTTACGGGAACAAATTTGCTGCCCTTCAGCTCTTTTTCCATGAACTGAATCAGGCCTCTGGCAGAGATATCGGTACCGCCGCCCGGAGCCTTAGGAATAATTACGGAAATATCTCCGTCTGCAGGATAAGCTGCTTTTTTGCTATCACCACCGCAGCCGGTAAGCATAACAGCCATGGTCAGCATAGCCATCAGCACAACTAAAATTTTCTTCATTGTCTTACATCTCCTTATATTATAAATTTAAAGGGTAACAAGTTCATCCGCGCTCAATTTTACACAAGCAATATTACAACGCTTATAGGTATAGGTAAGTACAAGGTCCTCACCGTCGGCAATAATCGCCGGATAGGAAAATTCCGCAGGCTCTGTTTCCAGGTCAAGCAGCTTTTGCCAGCTCGCACCCTCATCTGTGGATTTGAACAGACTTAAGGGAGAACGCTGACCCCAGTTGGCAGCCACCGGATTGCACACCAGATAGAGTACACCGCCGGCAGTCCGCACCAAGTCAAGACCGCTGTTATTGTTTGGCAGACTCAAAGCGTAGGCACTGCACCAGGTTTCGCCTTCATCCGCAGAATCGCTGCGATAGACAAAGCCCTCGCTGCTGCGCAGCAGCATATGTACGCTGCCGTCCGCACTCTGCCACAGGCTCGGCTGAATTACGCCGCGTCCGTAAAAGGACTGCTGGCTGACGGCAATATTACTGTCGGCAGTCTTTTCGCCTGCCTGATACTGCAGGCCATCAATCTGTACAGCAGAAGATTTATGCCAGCTTGCGCCATCATCATCACTGATATCTGCAAAAGCCTTCCAGATACCGTGTTCGGTAGAAGCACCGGCAAGAATACGTCCGCTCGCCAAGCGCAACGGCTTATTGCGTACAGGTCCGCGTCCTCCGCTCACATCACCGGGCACCAGCTCCTGCGATCCGCTCCAGGTTACGCCGTTATCCGTCGACTGCAGCAGCCATGTCTGCCAATCGGCAATCTGCTGGCCCTGCTTGTAAAACAGCAGCAATCTTCCGTCCGCGCCCGCAAAAAGCACCGGATTCCAGTTCGCCGCCTCCCCGTTCACCAGCAGCTTTGGCTCACTCCAGCCTGCGTCCGTGCGTCTGCTTAGGTAGATACCCACATCGCTTTCGCCCTCATGCGTACCGCCGAACCAGCCGCACAGCAGGCTGCCGTCAGGAAGCGCCAGTACTGTCGAAGCATGGCAAAAGGCCGTCGGTAAACAGCGCATAATCAATTCCTTTTGCATTATATCAATCACATCCAAAAAAGTCGCATAATTCTATAACATAAATATTGTAACACATATACAAAAAAGCGTAAACTATTTTCTTCACATTTCTGACAAATTTTGTCTGTCGTTACGTTGCCTACTAAGCTATTAGCAGCGCTTTACAGGCCGCAAGCAAAAAAACTGCGCAGGCTTTTTGCTTGCGCAGCTGCTTATTTATTCGACATACAGCTTTTCTACATTAGATATACAGCAGCAATATTGTCATGATGTACAAGCCAAATTAGAGCATTCCCTTAAGCTCCCCCGATTAAAATGTAAGCCTCATCTGATGCCAGACAGCATTGCCATGAGTAGATTTATCGGACACGCCCTCATCGGCAAAGCCGAATTTGGCATAATAATGAACGAGCCTATCCTTGCAGGTCAGCACCAGGCCCTTTCTCCCCTGCTGTTTGGCATCCTCAATCGCACGGCAAATCAGCTCGCCGGCATAGCCATGCTTACGATAAGCAGGTATGGTATTTACACCGAAAATCATCTGCCACGCGCCGGTTTCATCGTGCAGCGTTGCCTTCTCGTACATTTCATCCGTCAAATCAGGCTCATCCGTCACAAAGCCGTCCACGAAGGCAATCAGCTTTTCAGCCTCATACATAAGCCAGAAATGATTGCCGTAATATTTTACCCTGTCAATAAATTCCTTTTCCGTTGCTGCCTCAGCCGGCGGAAAACATTCTGCCTCCACTGCGGCAATCGCGGTAATATCTTCCGTAGTTGCATATTTTATAACCATAAGCTTTTTCTCCTCAATAAATTATTTATTCAAAGCACATGCATCACAATATTTTGTTACGCTTTGAATTTATCCTCATAGCACTAGCAAAAATTGCAAATCATAATAAGTATATCACGAATCGTTATCCGGTTAAATAGAAAAAAGCAGAAGATATTCTTAGCATTTGCCTTTTTGGCAAAAACCTGAAGCGCTTTTATCTATAAAAATGTTTGTTTTATGAACTATTGTTTTTATTCTTTTCCTATGTTATAATAACCTTAGTTGCATGAGTAGCCGCAATTTTGTGGAGCTCTTGCCTGGTCGTGCGGACCAGTGGCGCCTGTCGAGCTTTCGGCAGGTGCCTTTTTTTACATCTGCTGTCTTATATATTTTTACCTTATTTTATGCTATAATCAAAGGAGGAAACATATGCAAAACCTGGCAACGAAATTTGATAATCTGACAATCCAAAGCGACTTCATCTTCAAAAAGGTTATGTCACGCAAGCGCATCTGCATTCATCTTTTAGAGGAATTACTGCAGATTAAAATTGCTGACATCAGCTACTTCGAGGCTGAAAAATCTCTTGAGCCTGACTATGCAAGTCGTGGCATTCGTCTGGATATCATCGTGGCGGACGACAAGAACACGCATTATAACTTGGAAATGCAGGTCAATAATATCAAAAATCCAGACACTAAAAATTATGTGCTGCCCAAGCGTACACGCTATTATCAGGCGTTGATGGATATCGACTTACTGCAAAAGGGCCAGGATTATGACTTGTTGCCTCCAACCTATATCATATTTATTTGTGTCTTTGATTTTTTTGCTAAAGGCAATTATGTTTATACCTTTAAAAAGCATTGTCTGGAGGATTTGAACCTGGAGCTTTCTGATGAAGCAACTACCATGATTTTGAACACTAAGGGTACCCACGGCAATATCTCCAAGGACATCAAAAGTTTTTATGATTATGTTAATAACCATATTATAAATAGCGATTTCACCAGACAGATTGACGATGAAATCAGCTATCTTAAGCTTGATTCGAAAGTGAGGCGAGAATTTATGCTTTTGGAAGCACGTTTGTTAGACGAAAGACGGGAAGGTAAGGCTGAAGGAAAAGCCGAAGGTATAGCCGAGGAAAAACTTGCTACTGCTAAGCGTCTTTTAAGCATGGGTTTGTCAGTACAAGATGTCGCTAAAGGTACTTCGCTTTCTGTTGAGCAGGTTGAAAATCTTAAAGCAGAGCAAAAATAACCAAACCATGACAGAAAAACCTAATCCCTACTCCCACCGCCGTTCGCTGCCGCGAACGGCTTTTTTACGCCCGCACAAAAAAATCTCCCGCGCGCTGCCAAACGCAGCTCGGGAGATTTTCTACTATATTAATATAAGCCAAGCCGCAACGCCTGTCGGCTGCAAGAGCCTCTTATTTGCCGCTGTCAAACAGCGCTTCTACAAACTTATCCGGCTCAAAGGGGCGGAAGTCCATAATGCCTTCGCCTACGCCGATCCATTTAACCGGCAGGCCCAGCTCTTCCTTAATTGCCACAACAACGCCGCCCTTAGCAGTACCGTCGAGCTTTGTGAGTACAACGCCGGTAACCTTAGCGGTTTCCATGAACACCTTAGCCTGATTGATGGCATTCTGGCCGGTGGTAGCATCCAGAACCAGGAAGGTTTCGTGCGGAGCTTCGGGAATTTCGCGCTTAATAATGCGGTGAATTTTTTCCAGCTCGTTCATCAGGTTAGCCTTGTTGTGCAAACGGCCTGCGGTATCAATGAAGAGAATATCTGCCTTACGCGCAATGGCAGCCTTCATAGCGTCAAAGACAACTGCCGCCGGGTCTGCACCCTCAGCGTGACGGATAACGTCGCAATGCGCGCGCTCGCCCCAAATCTGCAGCTGCTCGCCTGCTGCGGCACGGAAGGTATCGCCTGCTGCCAGAACGACCTTGTATTTGAACAGGGTGAAGTAATTTGCCAGCTTGCCGATAGTAGTAGTCTTGCCTACGCCGTTAACGCCAACAACCAGAATAACCGTCGGCTTGGCACCGATACGTGTACGTTGGCCGCTGTCTGCCAGCATCTCTGCCATATATTTTTTCAGGAACGGAATAACATCCTCGGTACCGCTGATTTCCTTCTTCTTCGCTGCTTTGCGCACTGCGTCAATCAGCTTTTCGGTAGTTTTTACACCCACGTCGGCAGAAAGCAGAATCATTTCCAGCTCATCAAGGAAATCATCGTCAATCGCTGCAGACAGGCCTACAAGCTCCTGAATGCGGTCAGTAAAGTTGCGTCTTGTTTTAGAAAGGCCTTCCTTTAAACGCTCAAAAAATCCCATTATTCATTCTCCTTTGCATTTATTTTTACGGATAATAGTTTAGAAACACCGGATTCTTCCATAGTTACGCCATACATAATATCAGCGCATTCCATCGTTCCCTTACGGTGCGTAATCACGATAAACTGCGTATTTCCTGCATAATCCCGCAGGAAATCGGCAAAGCGCTGAATGTTGGCATCATCCAAAGGCGCGTCAATTTCGTCCAGGATACAGAACGGCGATGGCTGATAGCTCAAAAGAGCAAAGAGCAGCGCGATAACAGTCAGCGCTCTTTCGCCGCCGCTCATCAGATACAAGCTCTGCAGCTTTTTGCCGGGTGGCTGCACGTCGATATCAATACCGGAATCCAGCAGATTATCCGGCTCGGTGAGCCGCAGCACCGCCGTACCGCCGCCAAATATCTTGACATAACATTGCGCAAAGTATTCGTTGATTTTGGCAAAGGCCTCCTTGAAGCGTTTGGTCATACCGCTGTTGATTTCTACGATAACAGCCTCCAGATTTTCCTTTGCTGTACACAAATCGTTATATTGCTTACACAGGAATTCGCTGCGCTCCTTCACTGCGTTATATTCTTCAATCGCTGCCGCGTTAATCGGTCCCAAATCCGCAATCTGCAGTGTCAGACGGCTTTCCTGCTTTTGCAGCGCCGCCAGATCCATTTCCTGCAGCTCGGCAAAATTCTGACCGCGCGCCGCCGCCTCATCCAGCTGATAATCCTGCTGCAGCTGCTCACGTATATGGCCGCAGTTGCTTTCGTGCCGTGCCAGGTCCAGCTCTGTCTGCTTCAGTTGTGCTTCACTTTCGTTAACCTGCTTGCGCAGTCCGGCAATATCTTTTTCAATATTCTGCTGTTTATCAAGCAGGCTGCCGCGCTCCTGAGCAAAGTCATCCTTGCCGCCCAGAATCTGCTGCAGCTGTGCCAGCAGCTCGTCGCTTTGCTGCTGCAGGCGTTGCTTTTGCACACCGCAGTCTGCAATTTCCTGCTGTCTGCGCTCCTGCTCTTTTTTGTTGGCAGCAATTTCCTCCTGCAGCCGCAATGTATCCTGGTCAAGGCTGTGCATAGCCTTACTGATATCCTGCGTGCGTGCGGCCGAGGTCTGCAGCGTAATTTTGGCATCCTGCAGCTGGTTATCCAAGGCGGTAACCGCACTGCCGTATTTGGCAATTTCCTTTTTCAGGCTATCCAAAAGCTCCTTGGCCTGGGTATCCTGTCCCTCGCGCTCCGCAACTGCTGCGCGCAGCTCCTTCACCTTATCACGGCTTGCCATATAGGCCGCGGTGATATTGCTGCGGTCATCCAAAAGCAGCAGCAAACGCTCGTTGTCGCGCGTTTTCTGTTGCTGCACCTGCTCCAGGTTCAGCTTGAGCCTGTCTGCCTTCAGCTGCTGCTGACGCAGCTCTGCTGCCAGATGCTGCAGCTGCTCCTTCTGCCTGCCTTCGGCTTCCTCCAGCTCCTCCAGCTTTTCCTGCCAGCTGAGCATTTCGGCATGCAGCTGCTTCACCTGCGCCGCAGCCTGCGCAATTTCTACATTACGGCTCAAATAGCCTTCCTTATGCTTTTTGCTACCGCCGCTCATACTGCCGCCGGCATTTACCACATCGCCGTCCAGCGTAACTACGCGCAGACGATAGCGGCCGGCCTTTGCCGCAGCCAAGGCAGCATCAATGTTTTCGGCAATCAGCACTCTGCCCAGCAAGAAGCGGACAGCATTTTCCGCCTCGGACTTGAAGCCGATTAAATCAACCGCATAGCCAAGAATTCCCGGCAGCTTCGCCAGTGCTTCCTCCTCGCGGTTCGGCCCGCGACGCTGCACGGTATCCAGTGGCAGGAAGGTTGCGCGTCCGCTACCAGTACGCTTTAAAAAGGCTATCGCTTCCTTCGCCGCATTGGCCGAGCGCATCACCAGGTTCTGCGCACCCTCGCCCAACGCTGTTTCGATAGCAGCGACATATTTATCTTCTACCTGCAGCAGCTCCGCTGCCACGCCTACAACCTGCTCACGCCAAGGCTCCTGCGCCTTCAGCACCGCCTTGATGCCATAACTGAAGCCCTCGTAGCTCTGCTGCAGACGCTTTAAGCTCTGCTCGCGTGTTTCGGCCGCAGTCAGCTGACGTTGGCACTGCTGCTGACTGCTGCGTACAGCCTGCAGCTCCTTTTGACCTGCATCATAGGCACTGCGCAGCTCCTCGCCCTTTTTGCGCACCAGCTCCATGCCGTGAGCGCACTGCGACTGCTGCTCCAGCAGGCTATTGTACTGCTCCTGTGCCTGACGGTCTGCCACTTCGGCCTCTTCTATACTCTTCTTCAGAGCCTCGCGGCGACGTGCGCGCTGCTCCTGCTCCTGTTCCAGATTGTGCAGCTCGTTGCGGAGATTAATCAGCTCCTGCATACCGCTGAAAAACTGCGATTGCGCCTGCTCATCATTGCGCTTCGCCTCTTCCAGCTTGGCGCTCTGCTCGTCACGCTGCGCCTGCAGCTGCTTTACAGCACCATCGGCCACAGCATGTCTTTTCTCGACAGCATCAAACTCTGCTGCCAGCTCCTGCATTCTTGCTTCCTGCTCGCTCACCTGCTGCTCTAAACGCTCATTGCGCTGCACCAGGCGTTCGCCGGCCTTTTCGTTCTGGCTGACACGTTCATCCAAAACCTTTTGGTCGCCGCGCAGCTTTTCCAAAGCAGTTTCGCGGTTTTTGATATCATCCTGCAATTTATTATAAGCCTCAGCCAGCTTATCCAGCTCCTGCTGTACCTTTACGGCCTCGGCCTGCATGCTGCCGACCTTCGCTGCCTGCTCGGAATACGCACCTGCCGCCGCTTCCTTTTTCGCCTGCAGCTCTCTGCCTGTTTCCTCCAAAGCGTCCAAGCGACGCAAAAGTACAGATAAACGGCAACGGCGCAGCTCCTCGCTTAGCTCGTTGAACTGCTGAGTTTTGGCTGCTGCCTGCGCCAAAGGCTCTACCTGCGCATCTACCTCACTGCGGATATCGTTAATACGCGTAAGATTGTTGGCCGTATCGTCCAGCTTACGTACCGCATCCTTCTTACGCAAGCGGTACTTAGCAATGCCTGCTGCTTCTTCGAACAGACTGCGTCTGTCCTCGGGCCGGCTGTTTAAGACCTCATCAATTTTATTCTGGCCGATAATGGACATCGAGCCCTTACCAAGACCGGTATCTGCCATCAGGTCGATTATATCCTTCAGACGGCAGCTTTTCTTATTAATCGCATATTCGCTTTCACCGCTGCGGAAAATGCGGCGCGTCAGGCTTACCTGCTCAAAATCGAGCGGCAGTGTTCTGTCGCTGTTATCAAAATCAACGGTGACCTCTGCTACGCCCAACGCTCTGCGCTTGCCGCTGCCGGAGAAGATAACATCCTCCATTTTGCTGCCACGCAGATACTTGGCGCTCTGCTCGCCCAACACCCAACGGATGGCATCCGAAATATTGCTCTTGCCCGAACCGTTCGGTCCGACAACAGCAGTAATTCCCTTGTCAAAGGTCAATTCAGTTTTATCAGCAAAGGATTTAAAGCCATAGGTTGAAAAGGACTTTAAACGCACTAGAAATCACCCATTTTCTCTAAGTCAGTTATTATATCTTTTTATTGTATCATAAAACGGTGTTTTTTTACACCTTGCAGAACTTCACTTATGCTAAAAATTGCAAAATAACCTGCCAGCGCTCTGCCAAATCCTCCAAACGCAGGCGCGCATTGGCCGGACTTGTAGAAGGCAGATAAAAAATTCGCACCTGTTCAGGCATTTTTTTTGCAAAATATTTTTTAAAGGCTGCAGCTGCCTTGCCGCCGTTGCAGACCACTGCCTGTAAATGCGGCAGCTCGCCTGCAAGCTCAACGACGGCATTCGGCGCTTCGTTTTTGATATTGCTGTCCAGGCTGCCCTCGCGCTCACAATAGCCCAGCGTGTCCCACAGCGCCAAGTGATACTTATGCAGCAAAACCTGCTTGGCAGTGTAATCCTGCGGTACAGCTTCATCCAACAGCAGCGCCAGCAGACGCCAAAAGCGGTTCTGCGGATGCGCATAATACTCCTGCTGCTCTAGGGATTTTATCCCCGGCATGGAACCGAGAATCAATATTCTGCTGTGCTCATCTACGATTGGTGCGAAGGATTTACATGTGGACATACTCTTATCTCATCTGCCTTATCTTGGATTATCTGCAGCTCAAGGCTAGGGAAGTATTTCTCCCAATAGCGCAGGTTGCAGCTTTTTTGCCCGCGCAGCTTTGATTCCAGGCGTGCAGGACAAAGGATATCAACAGCACCGCAGTCAGTCAGCTTGGCTAATTGCGGGGTAATCTTGTCACGCAGCACCCTGCTTTTTACCATCTCACCCATCGCCGGATGAAACGGCCCCGCAAGAATGTTGCCCGGTGCGCACAGCTCCTCGTCAGGCTGCAGGCCGATGCGGATAACGTTCACGCCTGCTTCCGTCAGCTCGCGATAAGCCCAGGCCGCCTGCGTCACGGCCTCCTCCAGCGTCAGCGGTACAAAACGCCCCGCCGCGTAGTCCGCAGCCAACGGCGTACCCTTGATTACTAATAAAGGATAGATGCGCGCCACATCAGGATGCATTCCTATCGCCTTACGCACTGTTTCCTGCACGCTTGCAAAGCTCTGCTCGGGCATGCCCACCATCAGCTGCAGGCCAACTTGAAAGCCGAAGTGTTTTAAAAGCGCCACCGCCGGCGCCACCTGCGCTGCCGTGTGTCCGCGCTCCGCTGCCGCCAGCACTCTGTCATCAAGCGACTGCACGCCCAGCTCCACCAGTCGCACACCATGCTGCTGCAAAAGCTGCAAGCGTTCTTCATCTATATAGTCCGGTCGCGTGGAAAGGCGCACGCTGCCGATAAAGCCTTCGGCAAGCAATGTGTCCGTCAGCGCCAGCAGCTCCTCCTGCAGTTCCAGGGGCAGGCCGGTAAAGCTGCCACCGTAAAACGCCGCCTCGTTGGCAGCGCTCGGACGCAGCCAGCTGCGCCAGCGCACAAGCTGCTCCTTGGCACCTGCGACAGCAGCCAGCTTCTGTCCGCTAATTGTCTTTTGGTTACAAAAAACGCATTGATGCGGACAGCCTGCATGCGGTATGAAAATCGGCAGAATAGACATAGATATCCCTTCTTTTGAACAAAAACACAGCTTTTATGTAAATTTTTCAGGAAAAACTAATTAATGATAACTATTCCTATTGACATTATCCCCTGTAGGGGGTTATTATAGTGTTGCAAGAAATTTAATAGGAATGTGGTGCAGCAATGAAATTATCTCACATGAAGTTTATAAAAACAAGTCTTCCCTTTACCTTTTCTACAATGGCGGCCTCGCTTATGGGTGCCGTCGACACTGCCGTAGTCGGGCATTTGGGAAATTATACATACATTAACGCTGTTTCTTTGGGCGCAGTAATCTTCAGCACAGTCTATTGGCTTTTCGGCTTTCTGAAAATATCTACCAGCGGCTTTGCAGCGCAAGCCTTAGGTCAGCACGATCCCAAGCTGCTCGCCGGTGCTTTTATCCGCGGAGTGTTGGCAGCCTTTGGCATCGGCCTGCTGCTCGTAATTTTGCAGGAGCCTATCTGGCGGACAGCTCTGCTGCTCTTCACCCCCGACGCAGCAACCAGGCCTATGTTGGAGCAATATTATCGCATGCTCATCTGGATTATGCCGCTGACGCTCGTCTTCCAGACAGCACAGGGATGGTTCGCCGGTACACTGCATGTACGTATCGCCGTGCTCACCGCACTTGCCAGCAACATCATCAACCTGCTGCTGGACGTACTTTTTGTCATTGTATTGCACTATGAGGTAACCGGCGTTGCTGCTGCTACCTGCATTGCCAATATTACCGGCTTTCTGGCCATTCTGTACTTTTATGCCAAGCACAAGCCCCTACCGCTGACAGCAGTTCCACTGCGAAAAATCTTTTCCGGCCCCACCTGCCGCCAGATGCTGCAATGCGGTTCGCATCTCACCGTGCGTATGTTCTGCATGATTATCATGGTCAACAGCTTTATGCATCAAAGCTCAGCCTTCGGCGGCGAGCTTTTGGCCGCTAATTCTATTCTTTTCCAGATACAGTTCATTATGGGCGATATTCTGACCGGTCTTTCGCAGGCAGGTGCCATCTATTCCGGCATTGCCTTCGGCGAGCACGACCGCTCCATGCTCAATGATACGCTGCGGATCAGCTTTATCTGGGCCATCGGCTTCGGCCTGCTGCAGACTGTCGGCTATTATTGCTGCCGTCACGCCATTCTTGGCTGCTTCACCAATCTGCACAGCGTTATTGCCACGGCGCAGCAGTACGATTTGTTTATAGCCTTCTTCCCGCTTATCAGTGCACTCGGTATCGTCTACTACGGCGTATTCAATGGTGCGCTCTACACCAAGCCTATCTGCATCTCCATGCTGCTTACAGCAGGCTGTTACCTTACCGCCTACTTTACACTCATCCCGCTTTATGGCAACATCGGCCTGTGGCTGGCCTTCCTCATCTTCTATATTGCCCGCAGCAGCTTTTTACTGTTCTTTGTTCCCAAGCTGCAGCAAAGAGTAGCTTTGGCGTAATCTCAAACAAGACTGCACGTTCTTAACGTGCAGTCTTTTTAACTTCAGCGCAGATATTGGTCAATGGCCGCTTCAAAATCCTCCAAGTTTTTGCTGCCCTCACCTTTTTCGATAGCATGCAAAATGCAATGCTCCAGGTGGTCCTTTAAAATAACCTTGGCTGTATTATCCAGCGCTTTGCGCACCGCAGCTATCTGAATCAGCACCTCCGAGCAATCCCTGTCGTTATCTACCATAGTCTTGATAGAACGCACATGTCCTTCAATGCGCGCCAGGCGGTTGACAACCTTCTTCTTATTAGGATGGTTGTGAGCGTGTGCATGAGCTTCCTGCAAAGCCTGCTGCTTTTTATCATCCTGCTGCGTAAGCTCCGCCTGTCTGCGCACATATTCCAATAAAGATTTTTCCTCTGCCATTACTGTCACCAACCTTATCTCTACATTATTAAAAGGGAGCGCACTAAACACGCTCCCTCATTTTATTCCGCTGCCTGCGGTGTCAAAATGCTTTCGATTACCAAAGCCACGCCGTCATCATTATTGGATGCCGTAATGATTTTTGCATTCTGCTTCACGCTGTCCTTAGCATTAGCAACAGCAACGCCGATACCGGCATTGGCAATCATCTTCACATCGTTATTGGAATCACCGATACACATAATTTCCTGCGGCTGTACGCCATAGCTTGCAGCTACGCTTTTTACCGCCTCCCATTTGTTGACACCGGGCTCCATCAGCTCCAGAAAATTGTCTTTGGAGCTGGTAACATCCAGCTTACCGGCAAAGTCCTCTTTGAACTGCTGCCATACATCGGCGAATTCTTCGCTCTTAGTCATAACAAGAATCTTGTACGGTTCTTCATCCGTATGATACAGCGCCTCACCGATAGCAGTCGTCTGGATGCCGCTGATTTTGGTATACATCCGGGAGCAGTCATTCTCCTGCTTAATCAAAATGCTGTCACCCACATAAAGCTGCAGGTAATAGCCCTTCTCGCGGCAGTACTCCAGTACCTCGTTGGCTGTAGACAGCTTCATCTTGTGCTCGTAATAAACCTTGCCGCTCAGGCTGCCCTTAACGAGAGCGCCGTTATAGGTAACCAGCGGCACATCCAAGCCCAGCTTTTGCGCATAGGGACGCACGGAAACGTACATTCTGCCCGTGGCAATCAAAAAAATCTTGCCTGCGTCCAGCGCCTTTCTAATAGCTGCCTCGTTACGCGGAGAAATCTGGCAGTCCTTATTCAAAAGTGTATCGTCCATATCGCTGGCAATCAGCTTAATTTCCATGCTCCATCTGCTCCTTTAACATCAACTTATCCAAAAATATAGCTGCTGCCGGATAAAGCAGCAAAAGAAAAATACCGTGCATAATGCCAAAGTTAAGGTCATAACCCGGCAGCATCCGGCAAACAGTTACGGCACCCTCCAGGGAGAAGGCAGCCATCACCAGCATAGCCTTCAGGGAGTCATTTCTGCGTTTGGCCAGCTCCTGCAGCCTCGTCAGCAAAAACTGCTTGTCGACAATAACATGCATCAGCTTCAAGCCCAGGCACATAAAAGCACCCTCGATAAAGGAGCCTGCCACAAGACCGCCCAGGGTAACAACCTGCAGCATACCTGTTACATATTCACATAGGAAAAAAATGACGCTCAGCGTCAGCCACATTGTAGCTAAATTATACATTGTTTTCTTCAAATTAATCACCAAGATACATTATAACACAGACAGCCGTCAAATTACACCAGGCGTCTGATATTTTATGATGCTCTTAAGCATATTTTGCAAGTATTTCTGCATATTTTGTGGTAAAATAAATTTATTAACGTAATCAGACAGCATTGTCTGTACGAAAGGAGCAGTTTATATGAAGCGCAGTGATAAATTCCGCCAGGCTAACCGCGAAGCTCTGGCTACCGTTATCGCCACCATCGCCGTCATCATCTTCTGGTGCTTGGCAGGCTTTGGACTTGCAGACAGCGATATTACCTTTTGGCATACACCTCTTTGGGTTTGGGGCGGTTGCGTAGGCACCTGGCTCTTTGCCATCGCCGTTACCGTTTTCCTGACGAAGAAGGTTTTTGTCAACTTTGATTTGGATGACAGCACGGAGGATAAGCAGCATGAGTAGTATTTTAAATATTTTACCAGCACTGGCCTTTCTGCTGATTCTGTTGAGCATCAGCGCCTATATCCAGCGTACCTCCAAGGAAAACAGGCAAAAGGATTTTGCCAAGGATTACTTCATCGGCGGCCGTACTCTCGGCGGCTTTGTACTGGCTATGACCACCGCTGCCACCTACAGCAGCGTAAGCACTTTCGTCGGTGGTCCGGGCGTAGCCTGGGTTATTGGCTACGGCTGGCTGTACATGGCCATCGTGCAGGTAGTCGTTATCTTCCTCGTTTTAGGCGTGTTTGGCAAAAAGATTGCCCTGATTGCGCGTGAGATTGACGCCGTAACTGTCATTGACGTGCTGCGTGCCCGCTATCATTCCGACTTTCTGGCGAACATGGCCGCCGTTGTCATTGTCGCCTTCTTCTGCGCCACCATGGTGGCACAGTTCGTCGGCGCTGCCAAGCTCTTCGAAGCAGTAACCGGCTTTTCCTACCTCACCGGCCTCACGATGTTCGGCCTGATTGTTGTCATTTACACCACCATCGGTGGTTTTAAGGGTGTTGCCGTTACTGACGCCTGCTGCGCCATCGCCATGATTGTCGGCCTGTGCATTCTCATGGGCGGCATGATGCACGCAGGCGGCGGCTTCAACAAAATAATGAGCTACATCAGCACGCAGCACCCCGATATGCTGGAGCCGCTTTCCCGCGGCAAAATGCCGATTTCGCTTTACATCAGCCAATGGCTGCTCGTCGGCATCTGTACGCTGTCGCTGCCGCAGTCTGTTGTCCGCGGCATCAGCTACAAGGATACCAAGGCGCTACATAACGCTATGATTATCGGTACTGTCGTAATCGGTGCTATGACACTGGTCGCAACCTGGATAGGTGTCATCAGCAAAGGTGTTCTGACTGCGCCCATCACAGCCTACGGCAACAGCGTTGATAACATCATGCCTATCGCCATCGTGCACAGCCTCACACCCTTCTGGGCCGGTGTCATCATCATCGGCCCCATTGCAGCAACCATTTCCACGGTTTCCTCGCTGCTGCTTTCCTCGTCCTCATCTATCGTCAAGGACGTTTACATGAACATCAAGGGCAAGCGCGAAGAACAGCTCAGCAATAACCAAATTCGCCTCTACAGCCTGGGCGCAACAATTATCCTCGGCCTTTTTGTTTATGCCATCGCCATCAAACCGCCAAGTGTTATCTGGCAGATTAACATGTTTGCCTTCGGCGGTCTGGAAACAGCCTTCTTCTGGGTGCTGATTTTCGGCCTCTTCTGGCCCAAGGCCAACAAATGCGGCGCTATTGCAGCCATGGGCGGCGGTGTAATCATCTACTGCCTGGCCATGGTCTTAAAAATCAAGGTGCTCGACCTGCACCAGATAGTGCTTGGCATCGGCCTTTCCCTACTGTGCTTCTTCATCGGCAACAGCTTCGGCAAAACAGTCGATGAAAAAACACTGCGCATCTTCTTCCCCGAAAAATTCGACGACGAAAAATAAATAAAGCCGCATATTATTCCAATATCAAAAAATCAAAATCTCTGCTTATGGTGTTTGCAAGCACCTTGGCAGAGATTTTTTATGCTCTGTTTTCTTTATAAAATTAAGTATCCGACAATATTTGCCATGTTTTTCTTGTATTCGACAGACACTGCTGATTCACTTGCTCATAAATAAAATTTTTTCAACGCTGACACTCCTGTCTTTTATATCCGCCTCATTCTTATTTACAAAAAGGACAAGTAGTTTTCATTAAGTAATCATAATTATCTATTGACGTAGAATGTTATTTTCTGCTATCTTAAAAGTATAAGCAGTTCTCAGCCACTCACCCCACGATGCAGGAAGGAGCGTGCCGTCATGCTAAAAAAATCTGTCATTATTCTCGCAGGAATGTTGCTTTTAATTACCAGCTGCTTTGCCAACACACGTATGCAGCAATCTGCTAAGCAACAAGCAATCCCAAAGGTCAAGGAGGTCACAATTATGGATTTTTCCCAAGAAAAAGAAAATGTTATCTATCTTGCAGGCGGCTGCTTCTGGGGACTGGAAAAGCTGATGCAATCCATACCGGGCGTAATCGATGCCCAAAGCGGTTATACCAACGGCACAGGCAAAGCAGATGCCAAGTATCAGACAATTTTGGGCGGGAAAACCGGTTTTCGCGAAACCGTGCGTGTTGAATACGATCCGGCAAAGGTAAGTCTTGACCATCTGCTCTTGGCATATTTTTACGTCATTGACCCAACAGTCCTCAACAAGCAGGGTAATGATACCGGAACACAATACCAAACAGGCATCTACTATACCAATACACAAGCGCAGGCTGTCGTAGAACGTATCGTGGAACTGGAACGCGGTCGTCATAAGGTATTTGCAGTCGAAGTCGGACCACTGAAAAACTATTATCCGGCAGAAGAATATCATCAGAACTATCTTGATAAAAATCCTGGCGGATACTGCCATATATCGCCTGCTAAAATCAAGCTGCTCAGTACCTTGAAAATTGATGCCGGTGCCTACAAAAAACCTGCTGCCGAAACTATACGCGATAAGCTTACCGCAGAACAATTTCAGGTAACACAGCAAAACGGTACCGAACTACCGTTCCGCAACGAATTCTGGGATAAATTTGCCAAAGGCATTTATGTTGATATCGTAACCGGCGAACCACTCTTTTCTTCAACCGACAAATATCAGAGCAGCTGCGGCTGGCCCGCCTTTACCAAGCCTATTGAAGCACCTTTGCTAGTAGAACGCAAAGATACAAGCCATGGTATGGTACGCACCGAGGTGCGCAGCCGCAGCGGCGATTCGCATTTAGGCCATGTTTTCACCGGTGACCACGAATCACCCAACGGTGTACGTTACTGCATCAACAGTGCTTCCCTGCGCTTTATCCCCTACGAACAGATGGAAGCCGAAGGCTATGGCTATCTGCTGTATCTTTTCAAATAATACTCTCTAACATAAAACACCCTGTGCATTGCCAACGGCAATACGCAGGGTGTTTTTCATTGCTTATCCAAAGCTCACTCAAATTCCTTATAGATACCTTCCTCGCGACGTCTGGTTGCCGTTTTGGAAATATATGTACCATGAACAATATTGGTAAGCTTCTTCTTCGCTAAAATCTTTTGAATGTAATCAAGATGCGGGCATGGCGGCTTATGCGAATTATCCGATACCATGCAGGTAGAAAGATGCACGCAAATCTCCTGCCCCTCCTCCTTAAAGCGGCGCAGGCGCTTCGCCAGATTCTCCAGCTTAACCGTCAGCGCACCGCCGGAGCAGCCACCGCAGGTGAAGCTCATGTAATGCGTATCCTCTGGATAACCGGCAAACTTGCCATCACGGCTGTAAAAGGCGTGCGTACAGTTGTAGCCGCAGCAACGCTGCTGCACCGTATCACACTGAATAATTACTACCAGCTTGCTCATTTTATCATGCCTGCTGCTTTTAAAGCTGCATTCAGCTTAGCCTCAGCGGCAGCGCTGATAGGAGTCAGCGGCAGACGCGGAGCACCTGCTTCAATACCGGTAACCTTGGTAACGGCAACCTTGATAGGAATCGGGTTGCTTTCTATGAACATAGCCTTAGCCAGCGGCACCATAACCTTGTTGAGGTCAGCGGCATCCTTAACGCGGCCTTCGCTGTAAGCCTGCATCAGCTGCTGCAGCAGGTTGCCGTTAACATTGGCCAGAACGGAAATCAAGCCGCAGGCACCAACGGACAGGAACGGCAGAATCAGGCCGTCGTCACCGCTGTAGATGGAGAAATCTTCAGGAAGCACACGATACAGCTCAGCAGTCTGTGCTACATTGCCTGCTGCCTCTTTAATAGCAACAATGTTGCTGAAATCTGCTGCCAGACGTGCAACAGTTTCCGGAGCAATGTTGCCGCCGGTACGTCCCGGAACATTATAAACTATAATCGGCAGCTTAGTAGCCTTTGCTACGGCTGCAAAATGCTGGTAATAGCCTTCCTGAGTCGGTTTGTTGTAGTACGGGCCAACTACGAGCACGCCATCTACACCGCAGGCTTCCATTTTCTTAACCAGATCAATAGTGCTGGCAGTACAGTTGGTGCCTGCACCGGCAACAATCTTGGCACGGCCGTTGACACGTGCAACGATGGTCTGCATGAATTTAATTTTTTCATCCATGTCCATGGTTGCAGCTTCACCGGTAGAGCCTTCTACTACCAGTCCGTCACTGCCGTTAGCCAGCAGCCAGTCGGCAAAATCTGCACCGGCTTCATAATTGATGCTGCCATCAGCGTTGAACGGCGTAACCATAGCCGTTAATAATCTGCCAAAATACGGTTTTTTCATTGTAATTCCACCTCTTAAAACTAATAGAAACTAAAATTCTCTATGATATATTGTTTATTATCTAAATGATTTTATATTTTTTACGGCGTACTAGCGGTACGTCAAAACTACGTAACAACGCAGACGGTGCTTTATACACAGACTACACTACAGCTTGAAGGCCTCATGTAACGCTTTTACTGCTTCCACCAAATACTCCTCTTTAACAATCGCGGAAATCGTAGTATCGCTGTCCACAGTCTGCAAAATAGCGATATTGTGGCTGGCAAGCGCAGTTACAAAGGTAGCCATAATGCCGGGCACGCCACGCATAGCACTGCCGACAACGGAAACCTTACCGCAGCCCTCGTTCAGCGTATATTTAAAGCCTGTTGCATCAAGCACCTTGCAGGTGTGCTCTACGTCCGGAGAAAATACTGCAAACATTGCTTCCTTCTCGGACAGGTTCAAGCAGCCTACGCTGATGCCTGCATCTGCCAAATCCTCGAACAGATTGCGGCCTGCAGTAATATCCTGCGGGTTCAGGTCAATGCGGAACTGTGCCAGATCATTAAGATGAGCAACGCCGCTAGCGCAGGATTCGTTAATCGCAATTTCGCCTCCGTTACCCTGACCGATGCGCTCACTGGTAATCAAAGTGCCGGGAGCATCGCTGAAGGTGGATTTAACATACATGGGAATGTTGCTGCCCATAGCAATTTCCACGGCACGCGGATGAATAACCTTAGCGCCGTTCTGTGCCATCTGGCAAACCTCAGCATAGGAAATCTGCTGCAGAATATTTGCCTTCTCGACAATGCGCGGGTCGGCAGTCATAATGCCCTCAACGTCTGTATAAATTTCAACAAAATCAGCCTTAAGCGCAGCTCCCAGTGCAGCAGCAGAGGTATCGCTGCCACCGCGGCCCAAGGTCGTAAATTTATAGTTGTTTTCCGTCATACCCTGGAAGCCGCAGACAACCGGAATGATGCCTGCCTCCAGCAGACGGATAAGACCGGAGGTATTGATGTTTTTGATGCGTGCGGCACCGAACTGGGAATCAGTGACGATGCCTGCCTGACCGCCGGTGAGCGCCATAGCGTTGATACCGAATTTTTGCAGCGTTGCTGCCATTACGCAGGCAGAAATGATTTCGCCGCAGCACATCATCATATCCATCTCGCGCACATTAACGGAAAGGTTAACGTCCTTCAGAGTACCGATAAGAGTATCAGTCGCGTAGGGCGCACCCTTGCGTCCCATAGCCGAAACAACTACTACCGGGGAGTAACCGTTACGGATAGCCTGCTGTACCTTGTTTTTAACTGCAACGCGGGCTTCCTCACTCGCGACGGAGGTGCCGCCGAATTTCTGTACAATGATTTTCATGTAAATTGCTCCTCATCTGTTTATATTAAAATGTAAAATGTACCGGATGCCGGAAAGGCTGCGGCGTACAAGCTGTACGCCGGGTAGTCTTTACACCGCAGAGGTGCATTATTATTTTTCTAACCAGCCGTTTTTAATCATAACCTCAGCAATCTGCAGAGTATTCAGCGCAGCGCCCTTACGAATCTGGTCGCCTACTACCCACAGGTTAAAGGTATTCGGGTTAGACTCATCTCGGCGCAGACGGCCAACGAAGCAGTCATATTTTTCCGAGGTATATAAAGGCATCGGATAAACCTGGTTGGCAGGATCATCCATCATCTGAACGCCGGGGAAAGCATCAATAGCAGCTGCCATATCCTTCAGCTCCAGATCATGCTCAAATTCAATGTTTACAGATTCGCTGTGGCTGCGGTATACAGGCACACGCACGGTAGTAGCGGTGATGCGCATTTCGTCATCATGCATAATCTTTCTGGTTTCGTTGATCATCTTCATCTCTTCTTTGGTGTAGAGATTGTCAAGGAAAACATCAATCTGCGGAATCAGGTTAAACGCAATCGGATAATGCTTTGGAAGGCTTGCGGACGGAAGAATGTGTGCCTCCATCTCACGGCCCTCGCTGTAAGCCTTGGTCTGATCGGTGAGCTCGTCAATGCCCTCCTTGCCGGCGCCGGAAACAGCCTGATAGGTAGAAACGACGATACGTTTAATGCGTGCCAGGTCATACAGCGGCTTCAATGCCATAACCATAATAATTGTAGAGCAGTTAGGGTTGGCGATAATGCCCTTGTGCTTCAGGATATCCTCGGGGTTAACCTCCGGCACAACCAGCGGCACTTCGGGGTCCATACGGAAGGTGCTGGAGTTATCAATAACAACGGCACCGGCTTTCACAGCGTAAGGAGCGAACTCCTTGGAAACGCTGCCGCCTGCGAACAGAGCGATATCAATGCCCTCGAAGGAATCCTTGGTAGCCTCCTGCACAGTATATGTTTTGCCCATAAATTCAATCTGCTTGCCTGCGCTGCGCTTGGAAGCCAGCAGACGCAGTTCTGCAAATGGGAAGTTTCTTTCTTCAATAAGCTTCAGAAATTCAGTACCAACAGCACCGGTAGCGCCCAAAATAGCAACGTTATACTTTTTCATAAAATTCTCCCCCTCACTATTTAGAGTAATTTATCTAAGCCGTATACCAGGCCTACTTGGTCAACAATTTTGCGGCAGCCAAGCGCAACGCCCGGCATGTAGCATTCGCGGTTAATCGGGTCGGTACTGATTTTCAAAGTTTCGCCCTGACCGCCGAAGATAACCTCCTGGGAAGCAACGTAACCTGGAAGGCGGACACTGTGAATCTTCATGCCCTCGTAATCCGCACCGCGCGCACCTGCCATGGTTTCCTTTTCATCAGGATTGCCCTGCTGCATAGCCTTGCGCACCTCAGCAATCTTTTGTGCGGTGATAATAGCAGTACCGCTCGGAGCATCCAGCTTATTATCGTGATGCTTCTCAATAATTTCTACATGCGGGAAATATTTGGCAGCCTCACACGCCAGCTTCATCATTACAACTGCGCCAAGCGCAAAGTTCGGAGCAATCAGCAGGCTGGTGTTGTGCTTGCGTGCCAGCTCATCAACCTCTTTTAAATCTGCATCGCTGAAGCCTGTTGTGCCAACTACAGCATGCACGCCAAGCGGCAGGATTTTACGCAGGTTGCCCATTACAACGTCAGGACGGGTGAAGTCAACAACAACGTCCGGTTTGGCAGCTTCAATAGCAGCAACCAGGTCAGTCGTTACCTTAACGCCGTCGCCCAGATGTACAGTGCCTTCCTTAATATCAACAGCACCTACAAGCTCCAAATCAGCTTCGCTATATACCTTTTTACATACCTCGCTGCCCATGCGGCCCAGCGCACCATTTACCAAAACACGAATCATGTCGTTCACTCCTTAATCATAAAAATAACCGTTGAGATATTTCCTTTGGATTCTATCTCAACGGTTAGCATGCTAAATAAATATTCACACCCATAGCCGAGATAGCCCTCCGCTGCAAATGCAGCGACAGTCCGGCAGCTTTCACTGACGGCCCAGCACAACGACACGGCTGCCATTGCACTTCGGCGTTAGCCCTTTTGTGATGCTTCTCAGCTCCCGCTCCACAACCTACTCATGCTTTCCGCGCCTCTATCTTAATGGTTTGCTATTAAAAAAATTATATTACTGTTACTGCTATTTGTCAACGAGGAAAATTATTAGCCTGTTCTTATAGCGGCAAGTGTAAAGATTTTACAAAAAGGGATATTTGTCACGGGTTGGTTGACAAATTATGAGCAAACTGCTAGGGGAATAATTTTCGTAGTATTCATCCCATGTGTACTGTCGCACGATATTCGACCTACTCTTTCGCTTATACTGGAAGGCTCCAATTAGTTAGGAGCCTCCGCAGCGACAGATCATTCATCAAAACCGAAGTTTGTGATTTTAAGAGTTCTACAGTTTTCAGAAACAGTTCTTACTACATTAGAAGGAATGCCATCAGGTGCTTTTACACTTACCTCCAATGTGAGTTCAACATCGCTTCCATCAACAGCCATCAAATGCTGAATAACTTCCTGCACGTAATTGTTGACATCTCTATTAACACGAGTTGTATCCAATTTTGCACTCATGAAGAAATGTGTGTTGGTAGCTTTAGTTGCGCCACCACTTGGTGTCACTTGAGTTCCCGTTCCTCCAGAAGGTGAAGCTCCGCTCGGACCTTCCAGCTGCACTCCACCGCCACTCGGATTATCAGGAGTTACCGGATTTTCCTTCTTTTCAGCAACGATTTGCTTAAGTGCCACATTGGTTTTTACCAGCAGGTCAGATTGGTTAATAGAAAAAACCGTCTGATTATACTTTAGGTCAACATATCTGCTATTCGAATATGCTGCAGCTAAAGCAAAATACTCATCAGAAACGAGGCCTTTTGCAATTGCATCCTCCAAGACACTGTAATTAGCCAATCTTGGCAGGTAACAATATGTGCTAAGATACTCCCACAGTTTTTTCACAGCAATATCATTGCTGTCTTTCCAAAGAAGATCGTCAAGTGACATCTGCAATAGTGCAGGAGCCCAATTAGTAATTACCTGTTCACCTTGCACCATTTTCTTGGCCGATTTGGTTACGATACTCTCATCTCCACCGCCAATATTGCTAATCTCCCATTGGATTGTCTTCATATCCTCAAATTGGTCGATATACGGCACCAGAAGCCAGCAGTAAGTTTCCTTGATGCGAAGTTCCACAGTTTGGTTGCTTCTGTCCAAGTTCTGCTGTGTTTCTCTGATTTGGTTACCATCCAAATTCAAATCATCTTTATCCGACATGATGGATTTCCACGCAATAAAACGCTTCACCTCAGTCTGGAGAGAACCAAGAGCATCGTAGTCCGGTGCAACAAACGCCAGCATGTTTTTGTAAATACGAGGAGACGGCCCTCTGTTACTCAGAATATCAGAAACAGCCTCCAACGCCTTACTCTTCTCGGACTTTCTTCTATAAGTATCTGCCGTTCTTAACACAACAAGACGAACAGCCTGTTCATCCGGTACATCCAACGAACTCGCCGGGCAAATATGTACGCCAGCAAACGGATTTTCTTTTCTGAGCTTCTTAAGTCTTGTTTCGATCTCATTATCTACATCTGCGGAAGACACTTGAGACGCACGGTCCTCTGCTGTTTTACGGAGAGTCGGACGTGTATCATACCAGTATCTATTTCCGCTTGTGTTATTATATAAATAAGAAAGTGAGCCATGCAGAGTATTCAATGCATCGTTAAAATCGGAAATATTTTCGCCCGGCTGAACAATACCGAGACGTATTCTCGATGCTTCAAGGCCACGAACAGACTGGTCACGTACCGTAGGCGCACTGCCTAACATGATTGTACGTGCAACGCGTCTCGCTGCTACCTTGCTACCATATCGAATAATCTGACAGTCCTTCTGGTAAGGAATAGAGTTTTTGCCATCAACCTCTCGGTCAATAATGCTATTCCAAGTATCAGGAAGATGACGCACAAGCTCATCACGCACATTTGGCATATCCAGAGGGATTGATCCCGGCATGATCATAGCACTTGCGTCATTTGCCATCCACAGTTCATGAATAACTGCCGCCATCAAACGAAGTACACCACGTGTTCTTTGGAATCTCTCAAGTGTAGCCCAATCCTCATATAGACGATCAAAAACTTCTGGATGAATAGGATAGCAAGCAACCAGCCTATCTCTGAAAGACACTTCTTTTGCTTCCAACGGAAAATCAGCAGAATTTTCTTGATACATCTGACTGAATGCGGTACATACTTCTTCTCTTGCATCTGGATTTTTGCAATCGAGGAACAGTCTGCGACGAACTACCTCAAAACCTTCATTAGCAGCCACAGGCTTCCAAATAGACTCCATACGTCCAAAAGTATGCTCTATGGTTTCCAATGCCGTCTTTCCGGCTTCACCACCAATTTCAATATCCGATTCAGGAATAGATGCAACAACAATGCTGTTTTCGCTTGCACGTGCAGCTTCAGTCAATTCCTGAATAAAGGTAATAAAGTTGTCATACGAGCCAGCAGGCAGTCCATCAACACCATAGATTTTCTTTGCATAAGCCACAAGCTCGTCCATCAGAATGAGACAAGGGCCACATGCATTCATCAGTGTTTTCAGATTTTCAGACCCCGGAGATACGCCCTTGCGGTCAGCATCACGAATAATTTCGTACAGGTCAGGCTTTCCTGCAGAGGTAACAAGCTGGTATGCCATCTCACCCCAAATTGTACTTACAGTGTATCCGGGAAGATTAGAGGGATTCTTTTTGCGTGTAGGGTCAAGCGCAGTACCAACAAGAACAGCAACATTTGCCTTCGGGAATGCGTCCAACCCGGCACGATCCAGCACATTTTTCAGGTTCGGAACTTTTTCGCTACTAATCCCGCCACGAACAATATGATAAAGCGCCAACATGCTATGCGTTTTACCACCACCGAATGCTGTCTTAAGCTGAATAACAGGTTCTCCGCCTTTTCCTGCGATTCTCTGAAGAGACTCGACCAGAAGACCTGCCATACCTTCCGTAACATAAGTACGAGAGAAAAATTCAACGGGATCTCTATATTCGTAAGCGCCTTCTCCACGAGATACCTGCGCTAAATCGGCTGCAAACTCAGCTGCACGATAACGACCCTCCGCCACATCGGGATGCGGCTGCATGACAGTTCTCCAGCTGGGTAAATTTTGGCCAACAGCTCTTTGCAAAACGCCATCACTTGTTTTTACAGATTTGGACTGTGCCGGAGTAGCATTCTCTGTAATTGCAGTTGAACCATCTGCACTGCCATAACGTGCAGTACGATACAATGCTCTTAATTCTTCGGTTCCTTCCGGATCTTCGAATGCTTCACTCAAGAGAACCATCGTATCGATAGCACGTTCTGCATAGCTATTACTTAAATCCTGCTGACCAATATGGGCCGTATTATTACGGACACCCATCAGTTCCTTGGCCCATGTGCGATAATCGATAGAAAGCTTTGTGCGGAAAACATTTCCCCACTCTCTGTCAATCAAACGAATACAGTTAGCAATGTCGAGAGAATCAATCAACTCGGCATAGTCACCGTTATCAGGTAAATCTCTACTTTGGTCACTTAAAGTCATAAGGACCTGCCGCCACCATCCGTTGTGGTATACTCGGTTCATTTCTTTTACGATGTATGCAGCCATTAAAGGATGCAAAATGCGAAATCCTTTTTTCACAAGTTCGTAATTTCCTTGCATGACTCATTCCTCCTTGATCTCTGCTGTTATGCCTTGTTCAACGTCAACGGGCTGTACTAAATACTCGTCTGTTTCTTGAACGATAATTCGTAGTGCGTCATGAACGCTCATTCCTGTTCCATCAGCGTTGACTATTTTTCTGTACTTAGAGTACATGCCGAGACCAGCACCCATTGCTAAAATTCTTCGGTCTTCAGCGTCTGTATCTATAAGCAATTGATGCAAGCAGTCCGGGAACTCTCTCTTTAATTCAGAAACAAAATTTCTGCGAGTTGTTCCAGAAACTCTCTCATCTATTTTCCTACATACAATCAGCACTCTTGTAGTAGAAGCATTTTCTGAACCTGTTTTGTCTCTCATTGGCAAAACAGCACTGATCACAAATCCGGCTGAAATCAAATTGCTGATTATAACTTCCCACGAGCAGGCCTTATCTATCGAATCACATCTGATTGCGTTATCATCGTCCTTGTGGTACTCGAAGAATATCAGAGACGGATATTCTGTTATCGCACTCGCATAGAGTTTCTCGCACACTGTTTTCATTTGCGTTTCATATCTCCGCTGTGCATCTTCTGGCAACTCCCCATAATACTCTGATACCGTGGACAACTCCTCTTTGGAGGTTACTGTCTGAGAAAAGAGTTCTGGGAATATCGCTTTAAGGCTACGGCGCATCCAAATATAGAAATAATCGGATAAGTGCGCATATCCTATCGCTTTATAATACGGAAGTTCTGTGCACACCAAGACATTTTTTGGAAAGTCCATCGTCACTGCATCGCCATGTGTCACTATGCTTTGAGTGCCACATGGAAGATTTGCAATTGCATCCACGAGCTTTTTCAGAAGCATATTATAGTTACCAGAAATATCAGCAAACGGATTTCCTTCAGCATAATTCCACGTCATTGGAATTGCCTGTCGTCTAAAAGTATTTCTAATGTTCCCACCTGAGTTATTCCACGAGCAGATCGTCGAATGATGGTCGGCCAGCATATCAACAAGAAAAGCCAGATATACACTTACTGCCTCTCCATATGCTAACGCTCCTGCTCCGCCGCCTGATAATGAGCCTCCCGTTTCAGACATTCCGGCTGCCAAAGCATCCGATGCAACCTTATCATGTAGCTCTTTAAGCAAATCACTGAAAGTAGTCAGCATTGTCATTTGGCGAGGAGTAAACAAATCCGCATACTCTGTAAATCCAAACCCCGGAGGACTAAACCAATGCGCATTATCCGGTATTGTTCCGGGAGGAACATCTTCTGGCATATCAACTGAAGCAGCTAACATCTGAGCCTCCGACACATCCCAAAACACACGGCCTTTAGATGAGCCGGTAATCATTGCCATCATCTGATTACCAATCTGGTGTGAGGTGCCCATTCTCTTTACGTATTCATCTGTTGTTACTTCACCACAAGCAGGGCACCTAAACTTGGCTCCGTAACTGCTGAATTTATTTGTTTCTTTTCCCTCTGGGCAAATCCCATTGCGAACCTTAAATTGTACTTCTCCATTTTGTACTATTGGTTCGACCCATGCCTCTTGTCCCTTTTTAGTATTGAGAACAAAAGTAGTACTAAGTGGTATCGTACAACCACATGCAGGATTTGGACACTTAACGGTGCGTGTCCATAGCCACGCCAACACATCCGTGCCTTGTTCCTGTGGGTAGAGGCCTTCTAATCGCTTCAATCCTTCATTCAAGAGCCACTCTGCGTAGAATTGCACATCTTCTGCGAGACCTTGCGCTCCTGTATATATCATCGATTTTGAAGTTCCATTTACCGGTTTGGCTCCAGCGAATCTTGCAGGTATTTCTGTCGCCGCTTTGTTCAGCATGACAGCTACGGGATTTAGATCATTTGAAATAACAGTTCGACCTATTCTTTGTGCCGCCAGAGGGATTCCTCCAAAGCCTGCGAACGGATCAAAAACCGATATTTGATTGTTCTGGTCCGCTGCAGATTGTTGAAGCATACCATCTTGGTATTCATCACAATCTATCATCGCTGCTTTCAAAACTACTGCTGTGGATGCAATGGGCGTTCGGCCCCACCAAGTATGCAGATTACCTGAATACCCATTGCTACCCACTTTTTCACCTACATTCGCACTGCGAATTGCCTTCAAAGGGAGCGCCGTTTCTATTAACTTTTTCATCGGGCAAACACTCCCTTTCTAAATCTTATTTGTTTCCCATACCCATATCAAACAGAGTAATCTGTTCAGGCTGAACTGCCTTCATAGCAGCTGCACGAGACTGAATGTCAGGCCACGCTACAACAAGTGCATTGTATGCATATGCCTCGGTGGCCCACTTCTTCTGTTCAGATACTGTATAGAGTCTATAAGCCAAATCCTTTGCACGTTCTGCATTAGACCCAAACATTGAATATACAATCTTTGCGCAGGCTTCAATTCCTCCAGTCGACATTGCATGAGTCAATTGCTGTGTAAGCATCCAGATACACTGTTCATTAGAGTCAACTCTTTCAGGAAGTTCCGTGCGGTCAACCAAATGAACCACTCCAGACTTGGCATATACAGAGCCATGACTTACCATTGATGCCACGGATGTACCCTTTGCACGTGCAAGTATATCTGCGTCTCCAAACCGGATATCATTGAAAGCATTCTGAATATACAAATCAATACAGAATCTGCTCGCCGCATCCATATCACCTACCTGATCATTGAAGAACAGGTCTATTTCTTCATTAATTATCTGCAATGCACTCTTAACAGGCATTCTGCTTCCGTCAGCTTCGAGTACTTTTTTATAGCGAGAAAACACCGCCATACCCGGTCCAATAGCAGATTGTGCCAAATCAACAGGAGCAATATTGCTTTCTTGAAGATTTCTTAAAGCTGGTCGGAGTTCTCTTCTCAATGCTGCAACAAAATTACGTCGTGTTATTTGCTGTGCATCATCAGAACGTTTCCTGCATACCAAGACAATAGAGGACGCCAAAGCATTTACCGAACCCTTCAAGCCCTTTGTTCTTTCGGTTCTGATTGGCCACGTTCCAGTCAATTGGAATCCAGCATTTACAACTGCCTCAAGGAATGTTGCCCAACCAGTACTTGAAACTCCGTCATCTTCAGTATCAGATTGCTTAAACGCATAGTAAATAGTTACCGGGTAATCTGGATGCGCTTGTTGTGCGAGATTACTCATAGCACAAGACATTCCATCTAAGAAAAACTCTTCTGCTGCATCTTTTCCCCCATGTCTATATGGAGTTGCGACCAATTCTTCTGCCTTTGGCACAAGCATAGTGCTAAACATTTCAGGATAAATATCCTTGAGAGATTGTCTAAGCCAAACGTAAAAGAAATCAGACAGGTCCGCATATCCGATATTGTCGTAGTACGGCGGATCTGTAGAAACGACCTTGCCATCTGTAATGCGCTGTGTTTGAGCATCTGCTTGTTGCGCTTTTCCAGCAACACCCAACGATTCTATTACCGCAGCAGGCCATTCAATTGTTGAGGTAATGTTTAACGAGCCTTCCAAAGGATTAGATTCTGCAAAATCCCAAACCATAGGAATTGCCTGTCGTCCAAAAGCTTGTGCAACATTTTCATTCGTCTTATTCCATCCACAAATTGTGCAAGAATATCTACTCAATTGGCTTAGACCGCAAGCCAAATACACTGCAACGGCATGTGCATAATCGACGTCCCCGCCATCTTTGATGATTTCAGCTTGCGCCATAGCAACCAAATCACAGAATGTACACATTGCAGTAAGTTGCCTATTTGTAAATAGCTGATAAAATTCCACCATTCCAAAGGAAGGAGGGCTAAACCAACGAGGATTGGTAGGCATTTCTCCCTTTGGATAGTTTTCGGGCCTTTCAACATCTGCTGCTGCGACATGAATATTGTTTGCAGGCAAATAAAGTCTGCCATTTTTACTGTCAGCAACAATCGCCATTAGCTGTTCTCCAAGCTTTCCTTCCATTGCGAGAGACTTTACATATTCATCCGTGGTCATTTCGCCACAGGCAGGACATTTGAAAATAGCGCCTCGACCATATTTGTTTGTCTCTTTATCCTTTGGGCATTTACCCTTATGAATACGAAATTCAACTTCTTTGCCTACAACAATAGGCTCTACCCATGCTTCTTTACCTTTTTTGGTAGAAAGTACAAAAGTGCTGGCAAAAGGCATATTACAACCACATGCTGGATTTGAACATTTTCCCGTTCGGGTCCAAATCCAAGCGATTACTTTGTGAGAATTGCCGTTTTCATCCTGAACGTTAGGGTACAGATGTCCAATTTTTTGGCGAGCCTTTCTTAACATCCATTGTCCATAATACCTCACATCATCTTGTAAGCCGCTGGCACCTTCCCATTTATCGTTTAATATTGTAGAGGCATCTGGATTAACTGGATTGCAGCCGTCAAACTTATACGGAAGTTCAATCATCGCCTTATTAATTGTTACCGCTACCGGATTAAGATCAGATGCATTAGAACTCAACCCAAGTCTTTGAGCCTCAAGTGGAATACCACCACCGCCTGCAAATGGATCGTGGAAAGCTGGTAATTCTTCGGGATTATAAAGAACAGCGGAATTAGCTTCACCTTGATGATCTCTGCAGGTATATTTCCAACTCTTCATTATTTCATCACGAGCTTCTTGCATAACCCGGTCATTATGAAGATTATTCCAATCAGTAATCTGTCCAATAATCTTAAACAAGCGCTCACGCTCAGCTGCTTGTTCTTCCAGTGTCGGAAATTCTTCTGGATGTGATGATGGATCGTCCACCATTTGCGCAAATATAACTGCACGAGCCGCAGCTAATGGGCGTCTGGCCCACCAAAGATGCGTACTTCTCGGATGCCCTTTCAGGAAGGGATTTTTTTCTTGCAAGCAGCCATCATTTATCGCCTCTAATGGCATTGCAACTTCTATCAATTTTTTTCTTGCCATAATATCCTCATTTCTGATACAGAACTTCTGACTCTGCAATCAGATCCTGAATATCGTAATTAACACTTGTTGCTGTAAAATCCGGCGCATTCTTGAAAGGATGCTTTAAGTAAATGGTGTGTGTATTCTGCCCATCTACTTCAACGATTGCAAGAATAAACTCATCCTGCTTGTTAAGCGCCGTTAGTATTTCATTCTTGCTAACCGTAACAGTCGTTGCACCCTTTGCACGGCCCTTCACCTCAATAAAGCGCAATCGATATGCTTCCAGCCTGCGGCGCATGTCTTCTGGAATGAACGACTCGACGTCATATCCACACTTTGCAGCACTGACATCTTTCGGTCTATAACCAAGCTGGGTCTCTATCTGCATGACTGCATTCGTCGCCGCATACTCAATTGACTGTCGGTCATCTTGGCCAAACAAAGAAGGCTCACTGGTACCCATCAATCTATGTAAGAGGCCCTTCGGGATAATCAGCGCTCCGCCAGAAATTACTGGCGGCATCGGGGAAATCCTACGTTCCTTTTCAATTTCGGCCAGACGTGCCTGCATACGAGACTCCAGTTCTTCGGCTCGACGAGCTGCCAAACGAGAGTTCAATTTTGCATTTACCTTACCAGCCGCTTCTTTCTGTTGAAGCTCGATAGAACGATAGTCCCAATATTGAATTTCAGCTGTCATGCGATCTTTTACAGCCTTGGCCGTTTTATTGAGCATTGTTTCTTTCCGGTTTTTCACCTCGGCGAAATGGCTCGGAATTAACTGCTCAATCGCATATCCTTTAGCTCTGTCCTCTACACCACTACAAAGCCACTGCTGGTTTTTCAGCCAGTCACGAACAGCTGCATACTCCGCATCTTCGGCAGCACGATAATCAAGGTACGGCGCATATCCTGCATTAGAAGCAGTACCATCTTCCTTTATTTCTACAAAGTGAATGTGTTTAGAAACAGTTCTACGGTTTCCGTCTTTCAGAATAATGCCATCCTGAACAGCATCCTCAATATAGAACAGAAGTCGTGCATCCTGACTATAGTCATTGTCATCAACGAAGATTGCTCCTCGTTTCATAACATCGACATTTCTCTCTCGAACAAGGTCGATTGTAGCTTCCAGAAGCGGATGTCCGGGACATATAAGCGCCGCTGGCGGTTGACCCTGCACATTACAATATATCTTATCAAAGCACACTCTCTCATATCTATGAAGCACCGGCTCTCCGTAGCCAATCTGCATGTCTCTGTTGCGAACAGCATACGGAACAGAGGTTATTTCATATCTTCCAGATTCACGCTGTCGGATTTTTCCTCCTACACTGCGGAATGCTTCTACGAAGAAAGCCTCTATGAAATGTGGCTGAAGCTTATGCGCTTCTATTCTTTCAATATCTTCCTTGATTTCCATAACAGCATGCACATCCATCACATCGTCTGTCAATGCACGTTCTTCAATCAATTTGCGTAATGCACCTTGATCGAGAGAGCTGTCAACAACCTGATTCAGTCTGTCTTTCACTTTAGAATCATTCCCGTAGCGAACAGCCTCAATCAGCAGGTCTCTTAAGGATTTATTATCAAACGTCATCTTTCCAAGAATATCAAACACCTTACCACCAAGTGCCTGACGTTCCTCTTCAAGTTTCTGGAACAAGCGCTGGAATACAAAGCCTTCTCGTGTTTCCTGTGCGACCAAATTCCACAGATGACAAACCTCGGTTTGACCGATACGGTGGATACGACCGAATCGCTGTTCGAGACGGTTCGGATTCCAAGGCAAATCATAATTAATCATAAGATGCGCTCTCTGCAGGTTGATACCCTCACCAGCAGCATCTGTAGCAATCAAAATGCGTACACCTTTATCCTGTTTAAAAAGTTCTTCTACCTTTCTTCTTTCATCACGGACCATGCCACCATGAATGGTAACCACGGCCTCATCGCTGCCAAGAAGTGAGCGGATTTTTTCAGTCAAATAATTCAACGTGTCTTTATGTTCAGTAAAGATGATTAGTTTTTCTCGTTGACCATCAGCACCAAACATAGACTCATTATCCTGCAGTAACAGGGAGAGTTCTTCCCACTTGCGATCAATACCACTTACACGCACTTTATTGGCCATTGCCTCAAGGCGTTTCAGAGTTCGAATTTCCGCTTCAAGTTCCGCAATCGTTGCTGCAGCAGAAGCGTGATCAACTACCTTTTCTTCCAGTTCTTCCTGTTCTTCTGGTGCAAAATCGTCCTCATCGAAATCATCGCCCAAATCCGCATAATCTGCAGCTCGTTTTCCGAGCCGTTCTTCGGCGAGACGATGCTCTAAGCGTTCACGCCTACGACGAAGTGACTGGTAGATTGCTTCTGGAGACGAGGCCAGTCTGCGCTGAAGAATCGTCAATGCAAAACCTACAGTAGTCTTACGTTCATTATTCAACTTATCAGCACGGTTAAACTCCTCCTGCACGTATTCAGTTACAGCAGTATAGAGCTGAGCCTCAAGTGGTGAAAGATCGTAATTCACTGTATACGCAATTCGCTCAGGGAATAGAGGCTTTCCATCGAATTTCAACAGTTCTTCCTTGACCAATCTACGCATCACATCGCTAACATCCACAGCCTGTTGTGTATTGCCATGAGTCCCCTCGAAACGCTCCGGGTCAATAAGGGAAAGGAAGAGATGGAAATCATCCTCTTTACCATTATGAGGTGTTGCTGTTAACAGAAGGAAGTTGCGTGTGATATTAGACAGCAATCTTCCGAGTTGGAAACGCTTGGTGTATTTTACTTCGCCGCCCCAAATAGTGGCCGACATTTTATGCGCTTCATCGCAAACAATTAAATCCCATTCAGAAACCTTCAGCTTTTCCTGTAGGCTATCATTTCTGGCAAGCTTATCAAGTCTGCAAATACAAAGGTCAACTTCAGTGAAGATATTTCCACTTGCCGCAGATTCCATACGATCATTGGTTAATATCTCAAAACGAAGATGGAACTTTTGAAATAGTTCGTCTTGCCACTGCTCGGCCAGACTCCCCGGTGATACGATGAGACATCTTTTCAAATCGCCTCTTGCAATAAGTTCTTTAATAAAGAGTCCCGTCATGATAGTTTTACCAGCACCCGGATCATCTGCCAAAACATATCTCAAAGGCAGTCTTGGTAACATTTCCTGATAAACTGCCGATATCTGATGTGGCAATGGCTCCACTGATGACGTGTGGACAGCCAAATATGGATCAAACAAATGCGCAAGGCTAATTCGATAAGCTTCAGATGCAAGTCGCATTTGCCCACCATCAGCATCAAAACTCCACGGCAGGCTATTGTCTTGAACAATAATACTGCCTTCGTCATCTCTATAAAGGAGCTGTGTACCGGGAACGCCCTTGCTGTTCTTATATGTTATTTCAATAACGTTAGTACCGTACCATTGGACCGCAACAATCGACACTGGTTCATTGCCAGCGATACCAAGAACACTGCTACCAACGGTAATTTCTTCAAGTTTTGCCATGTGTTCCGTTTCCTTTCTCCGATGCATTTTCTCGCCCTATAAAAGCTGAGAAATGGAATACAGAATATACGATCTTCGAGTTTATTCTACTTACGTTTCTATTCCATAATCAGGACATTTAGTTTCAGCATCGACCAATTCCATAATATCAGTGAGATCACACTGGAGGCCTTCACAAATTTTAATCAAAACACCTGTTTTAATATTTTCGCCTTTGCCAAGTTTCGCAATAAACGCAGTGTGAAGTGCTATACTAACCTTCGCAATGTTAGTTTCCATGTTATTGCCCTGCTCACAGCCTAAATCAACAGTCGTAAAGCTATTAACTGGGGAATACGCTTTATCGTTCAATACAATAAACCTATTTATAATTTCCTTATTACCAACATTGGATTTAAAGGTAACCTTCTTCTTAATCCACTCAGCACATTCCTTGGCAATAGCCTTTTGATTTAATTCGTTGCGCAGCTTTACCTCAAATTCCGTGCCATAAATACGACGCTCACGATTTATTTTAGGAATATAAAATTCGCGTTTTTCCTTCTTGCTATTCTCTTTTTGAATAAAAGTAGGGTCAGTGAAAATAAAACGTAATTCTTCAATCTCGCTTAGCTCCTTACGCAAAGCCTCGAAGGCATACATAGAAAAATCTGCTGCCACAATAGACAGCATACTGCCCTTTTGCAATTCTAAGGCCAAATCATCTTTTAGCGTTACATTTACGTTATCAATAAAGTCCATTTTCTCAAGTCAGCTCCGTTAATTGTTTACGTATCAAAAATTTTTCAATAACTCATTATAATGATACACTGTTGTCCCCCCCCGTCAAGCAAAAGCACACATCGAGTGTGCTTTGCCTGACGTATTAGCAAGCTAATACTTTTCTATTCTGATTTTAGCGCAATTTGCGCTAAATAGCAAGTTGAAGTGCCTTCTCTTTCTATAATGTTATTGGGTGATAATAATGTATCAGCGCATTCGCGACTTACGCGAGGACAAGGATATGACGCAAACACAAATGGCTGAAATCCTTAACTGCTCGCAAAGAGTCTACAGCAACTATGAAAAAGGCGAGCGGGATATACCGACAGATATACTCATTGCCTTGGCTAAATTTCATAACACATCCACGGATTACATCTTAGGCTTAACAAACAAAAAATAAGGATTCACTTCGCAAGTAAATCGGAAGTGAATCCTTATTTTTATTATAACGATGGATTCTATTACGAGATTTTGACACTTTCTCCCTTTGCTTGTAATAGAGTTATCTTTTTGCTGCTTCATCACCATTCCCTATTACGAGATTTTTCACCCAGTGCACTTTTCTCGTAATAGAATTGCCTGATTAACATACTTATACTCATCCTTAATTCTATTTTTTCAAAAATTCCACACCACCATCACCCGCAACAGTGTTAATTATTTTTTACACTGTTGTGTATTTTGTCGATAGTATTAATTTATTTTAACACTATAAGCGATTTTCGAGTTACTGTGTAAGCGTCAAATATAACGCGGATATAAAAACTCAATTCAGTAATATATAATAGGTGCATGTGAAGTGCTATACTAACGTTGTAACAGCAGTTGCAACTGTATTTTCTGGCTTTTTTACTCCTGTAACAGCCAATCGGCTATATCATGAATTTCGATTCCTTCATAGCTATATTTGGCATGTTTGGTTCTGGCAATAATCATTTTCGGATAAGCATCCCGAACCTGAAGCAGAGGAGAGCATTCTCTCTCAAATGTTTCCTGCCCAGAAATGTTGTCGCTGACCTGAATATAAATCTTCTCGCTACCTCTCTGAGCAACAAAGTCGATCTCCTTTTGATAGAGCTTGCCGACATAGACATCGTATCCACGGCGAAGAAGCTCGATGCAAACGATGTTTTCATACACTCTGCCGTAATCCATATTTCTGCTTCCCAGTATTGCATATCGAATACCGCTGTCACACAAATAGAACT